>Ga0163110_10000408_pt1 | contig 20004 bp, 13 predicted proteins | sample CRUFie1St17metaG_FD_108703 | JGI IMG/M metagenome (GOLD analysis project Ga0163110, IMG submission 108703) | Marine microbial communities from the Costa Rica Dome - CRUD Field 142mm St17 metaG | ecosystem: Environmental > Aquatic > Marine > Oceanic > Photic zone | place: Costa Rica: the Eastern...
ATCTCAAGCAATTATTTATGGTTTTTAGACCCTGAAATAAATTCAGGGTGACGAAAGATTTAGTTTAATCAGTTAGTTATCAGCTAATTAACTTTTTGTGTTATCCATTATTCACGTTAATTAAGTTAAATGATAGGGGTACAAGCAGCTATTATTAAACAAAAGACAATAGGTGCTACTTAAAAAGCATTGGGTTTTTAGTTTTGGCAATAAAAACTCTGCTTTGTTAGATGGAATCTAAATAATTAACTTATTTGTTTAATTATTTGCATTGAATTGGTGTTTTGGTTTAACTTTACATCATCAATGGTTAATAACTGTTGCTTGTTTATTGTAAGGTGGCGAAATTTTGGAAGACGCACCCTCCTGTCTCGGGGGCGGGGATAACGGGATAAACTGGGTTTATAGTGCTGGCTCTGACCAGGCGACTTGATTGACTGGTCAGGTTCGGAATTATAGATTTTAGCTAACTGCTCCGTGTTGGTTCGAGTCCAACCCTTACAGCTTAATACAACCTCAAATCTTGCAAAAGGTTTGGGGTTTTTTTAGTTAGGAGTAAATATTCTAGTCTAAATGTCGCACCATTTCTTTACTAAACAAGGTTTTTCTAAAATCGGCAGGTTGTTTATCGTTTAGTAGTTTTAAATCGCCGCTTTTATTTATTAGCTCCAAAAAATGTTCTTCTCGCAGTTTATACTGTTCATGGTTTAGGTAAGTAGTAATTAGCATAAACTCAAAAGGCTCGCCTTCATTAACAGGGGTTTCTAAAAATTGGTAGGAATGAATATAACCCGCTTCAATTGCCATATTGCGTAATACTTGCCAGTTGTTTTGAAAGTAATACAAGGCCTCCGCTTTGTTGTTATCTACAATTTGTACAAAATCGATGGTTGAAATTTTATCATTTTGTTGCCCAAAGCTTAGTGTACAACAACTTAATAGTATTAAAAATATTAGTGATTTCATAAATTTGAAAATTATTGTCCTCAGCACTAAAAGTAAGTGCTTTTATAATAATGTAAATATTGGCAAACAATTTTAGGCTTTATCAGCCAAACACCACATGTAGTAAAACCAAACTGGCGGCTAATACCCAGCCAGCCGTTCGTAAAGTAGGGGAGTGGGCATGAAAAATATCTTGCCAATTAGTTAAGCCATTTTTGTAAATACTTTGTGCTGCCACAATTGCCAATGGCAATACAATTACCCAAAAAGCACGGAAAAAATAATTCATTTCGGGGTAGTAAGCTTTTAATGCAATGTTTAAAGGAATGGTAATTAAAAAGGCAAAAGTAGTTATGCGCCAATCGGGTTTTATTAAAAATGCCGAAGCGCAAATAACCACTACAATTCCGCAGTTTACGTAGTAGCGCATTTCGTTTAAAATATGGGTAAATGCCGAGGTGGAGTCGCCCAACTTCATGTACAATAAAAATATGCCCATAGCAACGCCCGTAAACAAGGTGAAAATAATGGTGCGTTGCCCCGTGGAAACCACTTGTTGGTCGTTGGCATTGGGCTTTATATAAGTTTTGTAAATATCTATGCTAAACAAAGTTGCCATCGAGTTAAAAAGCGAATCAACCGTACTCATTAACGAGGCAAACAAGGCGCAAACAATAATGCCCCGCAAGCCCATTGGCAAATATTCGCGCACTAAATAAGGAAAGGTTTGATCGGGGTCGGCGGCTAGTTGGTCGCCCAAAATACCGTATAGAGCAATACCCGGAACCACTATGATAATGGCCATTAAATACTTCATTACACCACCTGCCATTAGGCCAATTTGCGCATCTTTAAGGCTACGAGCTGCCAAGCTACGTTGCAAAACACTTTGGTTAGCACACCAATAATTTATGTTAAGAAAAAACAAGCCAAACATATGTAGCCAGGGCAATTTCGGGTGGTCGGCAGGTAAATGTAAGTGCATGTGGCTATCTAAACTTGGGCGATATAGCTCTGCCCAGCCACCTAAATGTTTTACGGCTAAAACGGTTAAAATAATGCCTCCTAAAGTTAGTAATCCAAACTGAATAATATCCGTTCTTACCACCGCACTTAAACCGCCAAAATAGGTGTAAATGGCCGAAAAAACACCCAAGCAAATTACCAATACTGATGTGCGTGTAAATTTATCGTTACTAATAAAACTTAGCTGGTCGGCAAAAATAAAATCGGCAGCATAAGCCCCCCAAAATAAAGCCGCCCCCAAACCAATAGTTGAAAATAGCAGTAAATTGGCACTACTGTACAGCAAACCAACGGTTTCACCCAGCTTCATTTTTATAAACTGTGTAACCGTAACCACCTTATGACGCAAATACATGGGCACAAAAACAAAGGCAGCCAAAAGCATACCTTGCACGGCATTAATTTCCAAATTTGCTTGAGCCAATCCATATAAATAGGCCGAGCCCATCATGCCTAAAAACTGATAACCTTGTATGTTAGTAGCTACCGTTGATATGGCGATACTATACCATTTAAGGTTGCGATTGCTTAAAAAGTAAGCCTCGCTAGTAGTTTGATTATCAACGCCTTTGCCACTTAATGCAGCAAACATTACAATAGCAAAATAAACAAGTACAATAATCAAATCAATGCCCATGCTGTTAAGATACTGAATTGAAAAGGAATGTAGATAAAAATTTCAGTAGAATGGCTGCGCATTATAAAAGTGGATAGCTGTTTTGAGGGGGGCGAAAACATACAGTTTTGCGGATTTAGCCAAATGCCACTAAACCGTTTGCGCAGCCCGTAAGTATTTTGATAGTGATAGAACCGAGGCTCTTTTGAAGGGGATATAATTAAAAATATGGTAACGAAATGTAAGGCTATGACATTACTATATTTGTATTTGCTTTTGCTTTAAAGAAGGTGTTATTAATCTATCAGTTTGGTCATGAGTAAATTAAAAGCTCCTAATATGCAAACATAGGTTTTGCTATAAAATAATATATTTTTCATACTGGGTAATTTCATTAAATCTTTTTTTTACATTTGTCAACCGCAACTTGTTATTCCTTGAATAATGCTCGAAAAAATTAAAATTGCACATCTCTCTGATTTACACATTGGTTATTCCAACAATAGTATTGATGATGGTTTTCATCGAAGTTTAAACAAAAAATTAAGGGATAAAATCTTAGAAGATTTAAAGGAAGCAAACCCCCACATAATACTGATAACTGGTGACATTTTAAACCATGACGCTTGGGATAAAAAAGGTTTTTTTGATGAAGCAGTTAAGTTTATTCAAGAGTTATCAGTTGTTTGTAATGGTAGATTATATTTAGCTCCAGGTAATCACGACATTAAACTATTGGCTGGTAATCCTTTGGGCGACTATCGCAATGAAATTTTGTTAAACGAAAGGAAAAAGTTCATACATGACAATAAAACAAGTTTACTTGTTAACTACACTAAGCTTTTAACGCAACTCAATAGAGAAAGGAAATATGGATATCAATATAGCTACGACATTTATAATAGAATTGAAGAGTTAGGAGTAGTAGTGTTTTGCCTAAACAACACGTTGTTTGCCGAAAAAGGTTCTGATATAAACAAGTTGTATTTTGATACCAATGAAATAGAAAACTTTGAAGAATACTGCAATGAAAAAGATAATGGAGAATTGTTAGTTTTATCTTTATTTCACCACCCCGAAAACTACTTAAACTATAGGGAGCATTTTAAAGTTAACGGCAATAAAGAATTTGTTGGGAGCCTTTCTGTTATAAAAGATAAAAGCGATTTAATTTTTCACGGTCACACGCACCCACAATATCTATTAGATATTGATCAAGATGATATAGTTAACAACCTTAAAAAGAAATTTATTGACTGTGGGGCCCTACATTTCAATTTTCACTATTGGTATTTAAATCCTCAATTTTATATTGTAACCTTCAATTTTGAAAATAGGCGCAAGGTGTTTAACAAAAAAACATATACAGCTTTTGATTTTGAATCTGAAAGCAGAATTAATAATTATATAGATGAATTGCATAAAACGCCTACTGAAACCACAAAAGCAGATAAAAAGGAAATAGAAAAAAAAATTTTTCATTCTAAAATAAAGGCATTTCATAAAAAATATGAAACGCCTTGCATTCAAAAAACAACTACACTCGAAAGTTATCTTCATTTTGACGACCTTTTAAAATTCATGTTTAAAAAGGAAAAGAAAGTGGAAATTGAAACTGGTAAAGTGGAAGTTAATTTGCAAGACCTGATACAAACTAAAGATTGCTTAGTTGAAAGGTATTATTCAGAAATATTTTTAGGTATTCCAACATTAAAGTTAAGTAAAATGCAAGATGCCAAAGCGGTTGATAATGCAATTCGATTAATAAGACACTTTACGCATATATCTGGCACGAAATTATTTACAAAATTGTTTACTGTTTTATACAAAGAAAATCCAAACATAATTTTTTCTAAGGCTATGTCCAATGGTACTTTAATAAAACAAAACATTTACCTTAAAGGCTACAAACAACTTAAACAAAAGGAGATTAAAGACTATTATGGTAATCTGTTAAATAAATTTGAAGGCTTTTTTGATTGGCTACTAAAGCAATGCAATATTGAAATTACAATTAATCATATAGATTAAAGGAGTATGCCGTTGGGGGTGTAATCCGATGAAGTGACCCACTACATTACTTAAACATGAAAGAACATAAACCAACATTAAATCAAATAGGGGTTTCAATACTATTGGTAAATACCGATAGTGGAGACTCAGAAACAATAAATCAAACTATTGAAAAAATTTTTGAAGCATACAGATATAAAAAGTCTAACTTTTACAATAGCAATGATTTAGAAGAAAGCAATCTTTACAAACCATTGTCTTTTAACTCTTTCGGATATTTTGACAAAATATACATTTTTTTTAATGATTCTTTTGATTTAACAAACCAATACCTACACCCAAACAGCCCCCTGCTTAAAACTATTGAAACAGACGAAGAACTAATAAACCAACATTTTAAATTTAAAGTACTAACAGGCAGTATATCATCAAAAGATAACTGTGAAAAATCACTTTTAAACAGCACTTACAAAGCTATGGAGGATTGCTTGCCCTCAAAGAAAAAAGACAATAAGTTTAACTATGCTTTTTTAACTAGGCTAAAAGTAAACTCATTGGCCTTGTTTGAAAATGGCGGCAAGGTTATTGGAGATATAAAAAAGAAATTAGAGAAAAACTACAATTCTTTAGTTTTTGCTGAAGAACCTAAAGGCATCCACTGTGTAGAGTCATTTGGTTTTAATGAGCTTATTATAGTTACGTTTTGGAAAGATATAAAAAGGGGTTGTGACTTTTTACATAAAATAAGAAACTTAGACATAGCTAGTATCTGTAACAAAAGTAATTACAGTTCCGAAATAACGAAAATGAATGTTTTCGACTCATGTTCAACTAATGTTGGCTACCTAAACACCGATTTTTCCGAACTTGACTCAGACGTTAACCTAAGCACACTAATATCAGTTAAGCCAGGAAATGCTAAAAAGGTGATAGAACACGTTAAAGAATATGAGCTACTTAGAACCCTTTTTGGATGGCAAGATTTTGAGATAAAAGATTTGTATAAAGAACTACAATCGGTAGATGAAATTCACAATTTTTTAAGGGAGATAAAGCCATATACAGAAAGCATAAGTACTTTGGTAACCTACCCATATAAAAATGATGAAGACCAATCCAAACAAATTGAAAATTTATTTACTGGAATACCAGAAAATTATAGGTTTCAAACAAACCAAATTACTGATTTAGTTAATAAACTTAACTTACTTAACATTAATCAAGTAGTAATTCAGCGGGTAAAAAATTCTATTCTTAATTTTAATAAAAGTATATCAGAACCAGATAACTTCCCCTATTTTTTCTTTTTAAAAGAGTTTATACAGGTAAATATATTTGAGGTAACTAACAATTTCATCACGATTTATAAAAGCGGATTTACTGACTCAAATGGTTTTAATTATGTATCAATTCAAGAAGTTGAAAATCAAATAATTAAATACGTTAGAATATTTGAAGTTTGTTTTAACAATAGATACTTACATTCAAAAGAACTAGCCGAAACAACAGAAGTAAACTCTTCTTTTAGAGGGGGTATTCAACAATATCTTTTGATTTATGAAGATATGTTTAGAATGATGCATCGCTTTATTTTTAAAAAAGAAAAGCCAGCTGCAACACTATATGTTTCGTCTTACCCCAAAACTGAATCATGGAGTTTTTGTATGCGGATGAATATCTTCCAGGTTTACAACCCTGGTTTATACCTTGTTATCTTGCCCCATGAAGTTTCAATACATTATTATACTTTTTTAACTGAGCAAATTTTTGCGTATGTTTCTTCGCCAAAACAACAAAAACCCCCTTTACTTAAAAATTTGACTATAGGCAGTATGTCGCTTGAACCCAAAAAACAATTATCAACAAGAGATGTTTTTAAATCATTAGCATTGATTTCTAATTTTGAAAAAGAATATCCATGGGGAGAATACCTAACAGATTATTATAAAACAACCATAGAAAAGATAAAATTTGATGACAAGGTACAAATTTTCAAGATTTACTTACAGTACCTTTTACCTGATATTGTAACTCTTAAAACAACCTTTTATAAGGATTTTTCTCTATTCATTTACTGGCATCTTGTCTATTTCCTCCAGTTATTTGGTAATAGACAATCAAACAACTTTGAATATGTTGGCAACTTACGTACAATATTAGCACGATTTATACTTTTAAAATATTTCGTTAAAACCTTTCTTGAAAGTGATACCGAATGTGAAAACAAACAAGAAACATTAGATTTTTCAAGCGAAAGTCTTGAAGGTATTGCACAAGAAATTGAAGAACTTATCGAAACAATAGTTCAAATCCCTGGCTTAAATAAAGAGTTAAACAAAGCTGCTGATGACATAAAAGCACTAATAAATCATAATATTTTCAATGAAACTAGTCAATTTATTATTAGCTCATCACTTGTTTTAACCGAGCAGTTTTTAGTTGAAAAAGAAACATTAGCAGAACTAGAATTTCATGAAGAGCATAATCACTTTCATCTAATTTCGAAAAATGAATTGTTTAAATTAGCAAAAACTGATGATGCTAAAATTAATCGAATTTTTGAATACCAGCGCTTGTTAAGTTTTAAGTATCTTAGTTTTTTTAAGGAAGAATATAGTGAAATTATTTTGACCGATGACAATATGCTTTTTAACTATAGCGTAGAAAGTAACGATTCTAAAAACCAATGTTACAAAAACAAACTATTTATTAATACCAGTGGAAGTATTAACGTAAAAGGGCTTGTAGAAAGGCAGAAAATATATACGCTAAAAATAAATTACCTACAAAATGTTTGGCATTTAAGCAATTTGCATAAGTCCATAAAGCACAAATCATATACAAGTCAACAAGCAGAAGAATCATAGAATAAAATATTGAACTATTCTGTTTTACTTAAACTAACTTATTGTTTTTCTATTGTAAGCATTAATTGTAGCTCCTTTAAGATGCGAGTCAAGTGCTACATGTACACTTATATCATTATAAGTACTGTATGCACTACCACCTCTATATGTTTCTTGTATTTTTTGAATTAAAGATTTTGATATGCGTATATATGAATCTTTTTCATCGTTAAGATAGTTTTTTCTTTCACTTTCTATTATATCTAGAAGCACTTCATATTTAACTCCTTGTTCCATAGCATTAAGCAATAACAAATCACGATTTCCAACAATAGTTGAAAAGGTAATTTGTTTACACCCCGAACCTTCATTAGTTTCTATATATAACAACACATCCATCAAACAATATAGCAGAAAACTATTTATGTTATATACTGATTTGATTTTGCTATTATTCTTAACTATGTCCTCCTTTAATTCTTCAACAAAGAAAGACCTAGCTCTATATCTAAGTTCTTCAATTAGAACTTTTTTTTCAGTCTGTATCATTCTTTAGCATCTTTAGTGAGATAAATCTCAGTAATGATTTCTATGCTAATCTTATCCATTATATATTTTATTTTACGAAATGGGAGTGCAAAATTAACATTTAAATTCTGTTTTTCCCAAAACTAAACTAACATATTAAAACTATCAATACCTTAAAAAGGGTATTAAACCCTTTTTCGATTAACAACCAAGATACGAACTTGCAAGGGTATAAAAAAAAATTAAATAAAATTCTAGATTATAAAAATTCGCAACTATTCTAAAGGATTACAATATATAGCTAGTAGTTGTGAAAAAAACTTATTGATAATCAATAAGTTATAACAGTAAATGCACAAAAAAAGAAATTGCACAACAAAGTAAATATACAAATTTGAGCATTAACAAAAGACAATAAATTTAATCAAAAAATTGATTTTGTCGTTAAAATGACAATTGGCGTTAATTTAAAATATGCTCATCACATATTGGTGATTCACAATCCAAATATGCCTAATACGTCTTCTTCTTTTTACTTTTAGGAAACACCAACTCCGTACTGTTGTAGCTTTCGCCGTAGGTAAGGGCGGCGTTAAACACTTGCGATATGGCATCAATAACCTGATCCTTTTGCAATTCCTTTAATGGATGAATGAACACCACCCATAATAGGTCATCCGAGATGGCATATTTCACATCTAAAGCAGTGTGGAAATTGGCTTCCATGCAGGCCTTTAACTCCTTATATGCAACATCCTTCATTTTTTGGATAGGCGTAACAATACGCATACGGTTGTGTTTTTCATCGGTAACGCAAAGCATAGGTAGGCTATTAATGGTAAACTGCCAATTACCCTTTTGCCCTTCCAAAGTATCGCTTACCACATAAAGGATTTTCTCTAGCTTTTCATTATCCATATCCTGTGCAAAAACAGTTGGGCTTACAAAAGCAAGTATGGTAATAAGTAGTAGCTGTTTCATAAGCCATTTTTTATTAAAAGTAAGATGAGGGAAATTAAAAAAGTGTTGCAGCCGCTACAAGCTATGCCTTTTCGGGCATACGGTAATCAATTTCGTCAGCGGGTTTACCACACATTTGGCAGTCGCCAATTTGGTTTTTTAAAAAAGGGCTTTGCGATGCGCAAGTACCTTTAAATTCCCCGTTTTTTTTCAATAATATACGAATACCCACTGCTGCGAAAAAAAAGCTTACCGCTATCAAGGTTAATATCAAAGTAGGGATCATGCTATTAATTTATAGTACAACAAAGGTAATGGATAATTGGTTCGGTTTATTGGTTTTCTGCTTATCTTTAATGTTACTCAATATATATTCAATGTAAAATCCCATTATGAAAACACTCACAACAATTGTTCTTTTTTTACTTTGTTCTTTTAATATTAATGCACAGTTAGGCGCAGAATTAATACAGCTTAATGAAGCCCCTGGTCTGCAACAAGTTCGTGCTTTTGAAAAAACATCCGATGGAAACATAATTGCTATAATAAGGCATAATGATGAATATGGTACAAGTGCATCAAGAAGCTACCTAATCACAAAAAAGTACGATAAGGAATTTAACATACTTTGGGAATACAGCGATTCAACCCAATATGACGATGTTTTTTACAGCTTAGTAGAGAATAATGTTGGTTATCTGTATCTAAGCAAATCAGCAACTTATAACTACGATAGTCAGCTTTATGATGGATGCACAACAAAGCTGACTCAATTAGATTTTGATGGCAATTTACTTTGGCAAAATTGTTATGAGCTTGATTATATATGGCATAGTGATTTGATAATGCTCAATAATAAGATAATTATCATGTCAAATAGCGAACATGGCGGTAACACTAATTTTTCCTATCCTAAATTTTATGTATTTGATACGGATGGAAATTTTGAAAGCGAGCATTTGTATGAAGAGGCGGATATTGGAAATGAGTTTAACTTTAACTACTTTACAAGTTTCGAAAAAATAAACGAGAATGAGTTTTATGTAACTGCCATTACTAATGACATTTATATACCAGGAAACGACCGTGACTTTCTAGTTTTAAAATATTCCTTCGATGGAGAATTTGAGTTAGTACAGTCTGAAACTTTTGGCGGCGCTGGTAGGGATCGGTGCTATAATGCTAAATTACTTTCAAATGGAAACTTAGTTTTAACTGGCTACATAAGCTATTCTTATGGTGGTGATATTTCAACTGTTGGTTACCAATCTTATAACAATTCTTTAATTGCAGTTGATATGTGGGTGGTTTGTTTAAATAGCGATTTAGAAATTGTTTGGGATAAAACACTGGGTGGAACAAGGAACGATTATTTTACTAGAATGTACATAGATGAATACGACAATATCTATTTGTCTGGTACTACCGAATCAAAGGACTTTGATTGTAGTAACTGGATTCATTATTCAGGGAATAATACTTTTCGAATTCCTGTTGTGTTTAAATTGAATAGTAAAGGTGATTTATTGTGGGATTACATACACGGCGAAGGAGATGGAGGTTCAAGTGTTTATTCAAGAGTTTTAAAATTTGAAGATGAGCTATTTATTGCCACAAATCACAGTTTTTCAGGTGAACCTAATTTTGCCTGCCCGTTTGTAACACCAAATTACGATGGTCCCGATTATTATTTTTCCAAAATAAATGCTGGTCTTAATACCATTCATATAACTTGTTTTTACGATGTTAATCAAAATCAAATCCAAGATGTTGGTGAACCCTTTATTGATTGTGAAACAATAGCAATACAACCTAATGAAGTTAGTAGTTTACAATATGGCCCTAACTCAACAATTTACAATGTAACTGATGGTACCTATTCAATTAGTTATGAAAACGAAGAATGGAATCCTTCTACTGATTTACCAAGTGAAATTATCTTTCCAAGAGAAGATAGCATACTAACGCTTAGCTTAGGCATTTATCCATTGTTTTCAACTAAAAGCTTTGAAGTTGATTTTGCTGAAAGCGTAATGCTTTGTAACGAAACCTTTAGTTATTGGGTAAACATTAACAATACTGGTACTGAATATTTAAATGGTAGTATAAATATTGAATTTGATCCTTTGCTTACCTATAACCAATATTCAGTTGAAGCACCTGTTAACATCAACATAACCGAATCTGAAGGTAATGTTGATGCAAACTTTACAAACTTACCACCACTTACACAAACTTCTATTCAATTTGTGTTTAATAGCCCAAACGAGCAACAGCTTGGCGAATTGATACCAATTGAAACATTAGTTGAAGTAGGTGACGTTACAGAAGGAAATTCCAGCTATCAAGCATATTCTGAAGTTGAAACACTTTGTAGTTACGACCCCAATGACAAGCTAGTTGAGCCAAGCCATACCAATAAAAATTATGCTTTAATTGATGGCGGATTGCTATATACTATCCGTTTTCAGAATACTGGAAATTACCCTGCACAAAAGGTTGTTATCAGAGATACGATTGACCAACTGCTCGAACTTAATGATTTAAGAGTTATATCATCAAGCCATGAAATGGTTACCAAAATCACACCATCAACAAGAGTTGTTGAGTTTACTTTTGACGATATTTGGTTGATTGATAGCTTAACAAATGAGCCTTTGAGCCATGGCTTTGTTAAGTTTTTTATAAACCCCGTTGAAGGTATAGCCGACTATACAGAGGTTTGGAACAGGGCTGGAATATTTTTCGATAATAACCCACCTATTATTACCAATAACCTATTGTCAACACTTGTGTATGAATATTCAAAGCCTGCAATGGGCTTTTTTGAAAACAATGCCGATAATTTCGATGAATTATTTACAAATGTTGACGATTTGAGCAAAAGAGGGATAAACATTTATCCGAATCCTTTTAATGACTTTTTAGTTGTTGAGTCGAGTTTTGAACTTTTAGTGAATATTTATAATACCAATGGTATGTTGGTACAAAGTAGCAAATCAAATCAAATCAATATAATTAATACAAGTAATTTTGTTAAAGGGATTTACTTAGTTGAAATTATTGGAAACGGGGGAGAAGCTAGTTATCGAAAGATACTAAAAACTAATTTCTAGCCTCTTTCCATCCCTGTAATGGCTGCCATTATTTTTTCTTTACTTTAAAGAAACTACGACCAAAAATTGCCAAAATAAAATGCAATCATGCCTTACCCTTTTTCGGGCATACGGCAATCAATTTCATCGGCAGGCTTGCCACACATTTGGCAGTCGCCAATTTGGTTTTTTAAAAAAGGGCTTTGCGATGCGCAAGTACCTTTAAATTCCCCGTTTTTTTTCAATAATATACGAATACCCACTGCTGCGAAAAAAAAGCCAACGGCTACCAATGTTAATATCAAAGTAGGAATCATGCTATTAATTTATAGTACAACAAAGGTAAGCCATAAAAAGGTTCAGTATAGGCTTAATTACCCTTTTCGGTGGCGGCTTCCTTTTGTTTAATCACCATTTCTAAAACATTGCCCAACTGCTCGGGATTTATTCGTTTGGCTTTAATTTGGCGATTTTCATCTAACAAAAACAGGCGTGGCGTACCCGTTAAATCGTAATCCTCTCTAAAGCGACTTCTAAACTCAAAATCGCCCATATTAATCCAACCTTCCAATTTATCCAGCTCATTTTTACTGATGTATTCTCGCCATTTTTCCTCCTCTTTTTCAACCGTTATTGACATTACCGTTACCCCCTTTTCTTTGTACTCCGTTAAAAAATCGACCAATTTTGGTGTCATTTTTTTGCAATGCCCACAATCAGGATCCCAAAAATAAAGGGCTATATAAGGCGTTTGAATATCGTACAATCGGCGGTAATTACCGTCCCAATCTTTTAAGCGAATATCTTTTGCTTTTTTACCGATGAGGGTTGGCTCCATTTTGGCGGCACGATCGGTTATGCGGTACAAATCAGCAAAGTTTACCCACCATGCTTTTTCCTTGGTATAGTATTTTTTGGCGATGTGAACATAAACCGCATCCTGCCCCATAATTTTTGATTTGGCATATTTATTCAGCAAGCTTGTCAGTACAAATTTGTAATGATTGGTATCGGCCTCTTCCGTCATCCCAATCAAATAATCGCAGGCTTTGATGAGGCTATCTGGCTCTTGAATGGTTAGCTTCTCTAAAAAATAGGTCATCCTATTATTAAGGATTGGGCTACGGGCAATGCGCCCATCATTAAAATCGTAGCCCTCAAAATAGGCCTTTCTAAAAAACTGGTAACGCTTGGTTTCCAAGGTTTTATCCGTTCCCACCAATTCATCAGGAATAATAGGGTCGCTTGAAGCGCGCATTAAAGCCGCAAAATAAGTATCAGAATGTTGTTGAATTAAGGCATCTAATCGGCTTCTGTTCGTCTTTTTAATTTGCTCAATTTCTTTGCTCAAGGCTTCCTTTTCGGGGCTATTAGCCCGTAATTTTTGAAGTTGTGCATTTTTCTCCCCTAGTAATTTTTCTACCGATTTGGTTTCTTTTAAATTTTCAAAAAACAATTTATTTTCCAATGAATTTTCGGCTTTCATTGCTCCTCCTAAATCTCCTTTATCAGATTTTAGTGTAAAAAATTGCTCGTGAACCAAAAATTCAAAGTATTGTTTATCAGGTAAAATGGCAAAATAAATCCCTGATTTCAAGGCTTCCTCTCCCTTAAAAGTGGCAATGCCTTTTTGGTTAATGTAGGTAGAATCTTGCAGGTATTGCTGATTACCAAAATGGTAGCCCAGCTTTACCATGCCTGCTTCGTAACCCTTAACTTTTATTTTTATCTCATGCCCCGATGGCGATGCCAATAATTGGGTGCAAACAAAAAAACAAAGTACCATTAAATAACGAAGCATAGCGCAAATTTAAAACCAAACACAAAACTAAAACAATACAAACTTTAAGCTTAAAATGTGTTTTTGATTTAACGCTTTTTTACCATTAGTATTTATAAATGCCTAAGGTTTGACACCTTTAGAGCGGTACTAAGTGGTTTTACTTAAAAGTGCTTGCTTTTAAAATTTAGTTTACTACAATATTTTGTGTGGCTTTACTATTTAAATTGCCACCTTTGAGCAAGTTGTTTAACCTTGGGCGTGTTAGTTTTTTACTTTATTTTGAGGACAGGTGTTAAGCTTACAGCTATCACTGCGAATCGCCGATAATTGACTTTTTTTGGGTGCATTTGTCAAGGTGAGCTAAGTCGAATCATGAGACCCTTCGACTACTATTTCGACCAGCTCAATATCCGCTCAGGGTGACATCTATTTATGCGGTAGTTTTGTTAGCGTGGAAGGTATAATCATATTGTTAATTGCGAAGGTTGGGTTAAGGGTATTAAGGGGTTGATGGGGGATGAGTAATGATTTGTTTTTTGTCCTTTCACACTTTTTCTAGATAAAAAGTGCGCAAAAATCACGACGATTCAGACTGGGCGTCCCCATGTAATTCGTTTAGCAAAACGACCGCTGACAAGCTTTATGCTACGCACTTTGTTGCTTTGCAATGTGGCCGCGCCGCGCAGGCTTCGCATAGCTTGCAGCTATCACTGCGAATCGTCGATAATTCGCCTTTTTTGTTAGCGTTTGGGTTTAAAAGGGTTGATGTGGGTTGACTAATGTTGTTGGACCTTTGTCCTCCCTTGAGGCGGTTCGGCGTTCCGAAGGTGGTTTTGCGAAGCATAATCGGAGGGTGATGAATTGTGAATGGTGAGTTGTGAATCTCAGTATTTGTACCACAATCATCCTCTGTCAACATAGTTGACATCTCCTTTAAAGGAGAATATTTAGAGCAACAGCCCGTGTGCTTGAGATTCCAGACAAGGCATCGACTGGGCTCGCATTCGAGCCTTTCTGGAATGACGGGGTTGTGGTTTTACCTGCTGGGCACCCCAATATTGTTAATTGCGAAAATTGGCTTTAATGTATGGTAATAAGCTCTGATTTCTGTTTAAGTGATTAGGACTGTTTTTACGACCTAGCGTATATTTACTTGAATAACAATCATATTTAAAATTGTGTAAAGCATGGTGCTATTTCCTACGCTTAAAAATGAGGTTGATTTTGAACAGATGTGCCTTGAAGCCGCGCGTCTGCATTTTAACAGCCGTAATGCCGCTTTATATGGCCGAAAAGGGCAAAACCAGCATGGCATTGATATTATTGGGAATATGGACGAGGGTAGCCAGCGTTTTGCCATACAATGCAAGTTTTTTAAAGCCGAAAAAGCCTCCTTTTCTGTTTTAAAAGATAAGTTTGATGCCGATTTTGCCGCCTTTAAAGCCCATGCGCCCTTTGTAGATGTGGGCTTATTTGTGTTTGCTACCTCTGCTGCTACTGACGGCAAAATGCAGGATTATATAAATGCCCAACAACAAGCCTTAAGGGAGCAAGACAGCCCACTTAAACTGGAACTTTGGATGGGCAAGCGCCTAAGCGAAATAATTGACCGCTATGAAAACTTACAGCTAAAATACCGCCCTAACTATTTGCAAGGCACGCACCAGCTAACCCATATACCCGCAACCGACCCCAATGAATTAGTAGGGCGCAACCAAGATTTAAACGATTTAGCCAAGCAACTGAGCCAGCAACAACAAGTAGTGCTGATGAATGGCATGGGCGGCATTGGCAAAACCAGTTTGGCGCAGGCCTTTGTGTATAAGTACGGCGCGCAATACCAACATTTGGCCTGGATAACGCAAGACGATAACAGCCCGCATATTGGCAATGATATGATGGCCAATAGGGAACTGTTGAACAACCTGAACATAAATGCCGAGGGCAAGGATATGCCGACCTTGTTTAGCGAAACATGCAATAGCATGGCCAACCTAAAAAGCCAGCCCAATTTATTGATAATTGACAATGCGCAAGCCAACCTTAAAAAGCAGTTGAAGCAATTGCCCCAGCAGCCCAATTGGCATTTGCTAATTACCAGCCGCCATACATTGCCCAACCCAGGATTGCACCATTTTGAGCTAGGTTTTTTAAAACTGCCCCATGCCATAGCCCTATTTAAAAAATATTGCCAAAACCTAAGCGATACCGAAGTTGAGCTATTGGTAGAAGAAGTGCAATTGCATACCCTGACTATTGAAATATTGGCCAAAACCGCCGCTAAACGCCGACTAATTTATAATGATTTAAGCCAAGCCCTAAAAAAGAATGTGCGTGCGCCCATAACAACCGAACGCAGCAAGCAAGAAAAACTAGAACGGATAACCGACTATTTATGCGCCATTTTTAGCCTAGCCCATTTAAGCGACGACCATAAATGGCTATTGAAACAATTGGCTTGCTTGCCCGCCGATTTTTATACTTATACCGATTTAAAAGATTGGATACAACCCCAAGCAAGCGGCTACGATGAACTTTTTGCGGAACTGCTAACCGAACTAAGCGAACAAGGCTGGTTGCTGTTTAACAAAGCAAAGGACACCTACAAAATGCACGCTATTATACAAAGCGTAGTGCAAAAAGAATTGGCCCCTAGCGTTGAGGAGGTTTTGCCGATGGTAAACTATTTGAATGCATTGATTTTTGAGAATGAAAAGAAGAACCCAATTTACAATTTCCCTTATGTACCGATGGCTAAAAGTTTAGCTAACCAATTTAAAGGTAGCTTACATGAACGAATAGCCGTTTTACTAAGCAATTTGGCATTAGCATTAAAACATTTAGGGGAATTGGCGCAAGCCAAAATTTATATAGAAAAAGCATTAGAAAGCGATTTATTTAATTTCGGAGAAAAGCACCCATCAACAGCTATCAGCTATTCCAATCTGGCAATGGTCTTACAAGATTTAGGAGAATTGGGGCAAGCCAAAGAATATTTGGGAAAAGCGTTGGAAAGTAACCTGTCCAATTTTGGCAAAAAGCACCCTAATACTGCAAACGCTTATTCCAATTTGGCATTGGTATTACAAGATTTAGGGGATTTGGCTCTAGCCAAGGCTTATTTAGAAAAGACGCTTCAAATACTTGAAGACATTTACTCTGAAAAACATCCTCTTATTGCACTAACACAATCCAATTTGGCAAGCGTGTTACAAGATTTAGGGAAATTGGGGCAAGCTAAAATTTATACAGAAAAAGCCTTGGAAAGCGATTTAGCCAATTTCGGGGAAAAGCACCCTACAACAGCTATCCGTTATTCTAATTTAGCATTGGTATTACAAGATTTAGGGGAATTAGGGCAAGCCAAAATCTATTTAGAAAAAGCATTGCAAAGTGATTTAGCCAATTTCGGAGAAAAACACCCCAAAGCGGCCACCCGGTATTCCAATTTGGCATTGGTGTTAAGAGCTTTAGGGGATTTGGAACAAGCCAAAATCTATTTAGAAAAAGCTTTGGAAAGCAATTTAACCAATTTAGGGGAAAAGCACCCCAAAACGGCAATCCGTTATATGAATATGGGTGCTTTATTGGTTGATATGCAGCAATTGCCTGAAGCTTTGGATAATTGCGAAAAGGCCTTATCCATTTTTAAAGCCGTTTTGCCTGCTGGGCATCCGCATATTACTGCTTGCGAGAAGTGGGTTAAGGGTATTAAGGGGTTGATGGGGGATGAGTAATGTGGTTGTTTTTTGTCCTTTCACACTTTTTCTAGATAAAAAGTGCGCAAAAATCACGACGATTCAAGGTGATTTGCCTTACAGGCAACCACTGACAAGCTTTATGCTACGCACTTTGTTGCTTTGCAATGTGACCGCGCCGCGCAGGCTTCGCATAGCTTGCAGCTATCACTGCGAATCGCCGGTAATTCGGCTTTTTTGTGAGGGCTGGGTAAAGGCTAATCAGTTCGTCATTCCCAAGAGTGTCTTATTGACACGAGTTGGGAATCTCAGAATTTGTACAATAGTTATAGTGCTATTGATTTGTATGTACGTTTTCGTTAAGCCTGTGTATTTGAGATTTCAGGCAAGGCGTCGAGCCTTTCTGGAATGACGCGCACGTGCAGGGTCAGTCGTTTTGCCTGTTGGGCGTCATCATATTGTTAATTGCGAGGGTTGGGTTATGGGTATTGAGGGGTTGATGGGGGATGAGTAATGATTTGTTTTTTGTCCTTTCACACTTTTTCTAGATAAAAAGTGCGCAAAAATCACGACGATTCAAGGTGATTTGCCTTACAGGCAACCACTGACAAGCTTTATGCTCCACGCTTATTGCTTTGCAACGTGTCTTCGCATAGCTTGCAGCTATCACTGCGAATCGCCGGTAATTGGCCTTTTTGTTAGGGTTGGGTTAGGTATATTGAGAGGTTGATGGGGCAGTGAATAGAATTCCCCTCCTAAATTAGGGGGGGAATTGTCTTGTTTTATTATCTGTTGTTGTAAGCTTTTCTGTGTTTGAGATTCTAGACCGGGTTGCGCAGACTAGGCATTGACTGGGCTGGCATTCGAGCCTATCGGGAATGACGGCTGACCCCGCACACACGGTCGGCGGTTTTGCCTGCTGGGCATTGCACAGTATATTATTTTTTGAGGTTTAGGTTTTTGAAATCGTATTGAAGTTGGGTGCCGTAGCGGGCAATTTCTATGCTTTGACGTTGGCCGTTTTCAAACCATTGAGTCTCGAATTTTTGACCGTTTAATATGGCGGCTTTGCGTTGGGTTTCGCAGTCTTTTGGGCTTTTACATTTTTCAAATAGTATGTAGTCAAGCCCAGTTTGCTTGTCGTGTTCAAGGCGAACGTTTTTGATGTCGGCGGTTTTATTTTCGGGCTGGTTTGTTGTTGAATGTTGGGCAATGGGTTGCCCTGCTTGGTTGTCGATAATGGTTTCGGCAATGGCATTGGTTTGTGGGTTTTCGTTAAAGCTTAGTTTGTGTATGCCAGATACATAGCTAATGGTTTTTTCGTAGTTTTTGTTTTGGTATTCAACTTTAAAGTTTAGTTGGTTTTTATTGTTTACGCAGCTGTTGTATTTCATGGTAAAAAAGCCTTTGTCGTCGGTTTGTTCAATACAGTTATTTAGGTGTACATAGGCTTTGTTTGCGCCTTGGCTGTTAATGCTTACCCATCCGTTAAGGTCGTTTTCGTTGCAGCCTTTGGTTTCTATCATGTCGCTAACATTAATATAAAATAATAGAATGAAGATGGCGATTCCGCCGCTTGCAGTAATTGCGCTGTTAAGAGCAACGCTTACGTTGCCTTGCAAAAAATAGTTAGTAATTAGTGCGATGCCTAATGCAAACAAAATGTAGAGGATGATGAACTGGAATTGGCTGGGGCAATCGTTTTGAAGGAGGACGAAAGCGGTGGGTACGGCAATACAAACTACGCCTAATGTTATAGCAGCTAAGGCCTTGTAGTTAATGTTTTTCATTGTAGTATATTTAATGTATGATTAAGTTGCAATTAGGGCATATTGAGCTTTTTGTAGCGGATACCCAAATTAGTAAGGACTTTTATATAAGTGTGTTGGGGTTTGATTTTGTGACCGAACAGGCTGATGGGCAATTTGTTTGGCTTAAAAGTGGTGGGATTGAGTTGTTGCTTCGTGCGAAAAACGGGGGGCAGGATAGGGTTGAGGGCTATAGTAAATCGGCGGTTGGTTTGGTGCTTTACACGGATGATTTGGCGGCTTGCCAAGCAGATTTGGTTGCCAGAGGTTTGGTGTTTAGGGGTAATGATGGAAGCCCCAATTGCCCCACTTTTTGCGACCCCGATGGGCATTGGTGGCAATTAGTGAATCCAGAGTATTGAGGGGGATGATTTTATGATTGAACTATAGGTGTAAAGCCCCAAGCGTTAGGGATAGTAGCGGTTATAGCGTAGCCTGCGCAGCGTAGCTATTTGAGCGGATAGCCGATAATTCGCCTTTTTTTTGGTGCATTTGTCAAGGTGAGCTAAGTCGAATCATGAGACCCTTCGACTACTATTTCGACCAGCTCAATATCCGCTCAGGGTTGTATAAGTCAACTAATTCGAGGACAAAATTTAAACTTTGTCTATGCGAATGAAACCCTCAGATTTAACCCTATCAAGAAATTATTTACAGCGATACCAGTTTTTGATAGCTGACTATGA
>Ga0163110_10000409_pt1 | contig 19985 bp, 17 predicted proteins | sample CRUFie1St17metaG_FD_108703 | JGI IMG/M metagenome (GOLD analysis project Ga0163110, IMG submission 108703) | Marine microbial communities from the Costa Rica Dome - CRUD Field 142mm St17 metaG | ecosystem: Environmental > Aquatic > Marine > Oceanic > Photic zone | place: Costa Rica: the Eastern...
AACAATGTGGTCATGGACCTAGAAAGAACAATTGAGATGGATAATCCGAAAAATTCTACTCATAATTGGTCTTGTACTGCTAAACCTTACAATAATACAGGAAATGATGACGAATGTCAATTATGGCTGAATCCTTTAAACTGGTCCGCTGGTAATTATCAAGCATTGGTATATTCAAATGGTTCACTTTGGCGCACCGTAAATATCACAATAGTTCTGGACACTCATAACGAAACAACTCCTAATTTCGTATTGCCTAGTGGTAATTCAAGAAATGAAGTTACGCAAAGTTCTGATGCTAATTTAAATTTCCTTTGGGTCGGATTGGCTCTTTTCTTCCTAACAGCAATTAGTCGAATTGTAAAAAAGGGACAGCCTATTGGACGTGAAGAGGAGTAGGGGTTTTAATGGCAAGAAATCTATTTGCGATTATTATGTCTCTATGTTTCATTAGTTCAGGTTGTATAGGGAATCAAGAGGCAGATATTTTCTATGGCGAGGATATTACTCCTTCAATGCCTGCTGAAGACTTTACATTGACTGACGAAAATGGTAATGAATTTAATTTTTATGATTATGAAGGCGATGTAGTTGTAGTAGCATTCCTCTTTACCCGTTGTCCTGATGTTTGTCCAGTAGTTAGTGCAAACCTAGCTTATGTCGCTCAACTTTTAGGTGATCTCTATCGTACTGAGGTGCAGATTCTTACTGTGACTGTAGATCCTTGGACAGACAATTCCTCTGTTCTAGATAATTATTCTAATGCCAGAGGACTAGATTGGCCACACCTTACTGGTGAACTAGAAGTGATTGAACCAGTTTGGAGAAACTTTGAGGTAGGTCTAACAACTTATGATTCGGATTTAGATGGAGATGGAGTTGCTGATGGATTCGATACATGTGCAGATACTCCCGCAGGAGAGGAACCCGACAATGAAGGTTGTAGTGAATCTCAGAAAGAATCAAGTCAGGTCCAAACTATGCATCATCCACTTAGTTATTGGGTAGATCATACAACTGGAACAATAATAGTTGATAGAGAAATGAATCAACGTGTTTGGTGGGCTGATAATGACTGGAACGCCGAACTTGTCCTTGAAGATATTAAGTTACTCCTAGATGAGTGAAATGGTGATTTTATGAGAAAGATGATCGTACTCTTAGTCACATCCTGTTTGTTTTTTTCTGGCTGTTTACAGTCGAATAATGACTTGGATTTTTATGGTACGGAATATAAAAATCCACCAGACGCTCCGAATTTCACATTATTGAATCAGGACGGGGAGTCAGTCTCGCTCTCTGATTATACTGACAAGGTAGTAGTTGTTGCTTTCATTTATACTTCATGTCCTGATATTTGTCTTGCTATTTCCGCTAATTTGGCTTGGATACATCAAAATCTTGATGAATATTCTGACGATGTTGTAATATTATCAGTCACTATCGATCCGGCTAGAGATACTGTGGATAGATTTTCTCAGTGGACTGAGGCAAATGGATATGAATGGGATCATCTTTCAGCAGAAAGGCCATCTACTCTAGTTAATGTTTGGAATAGTTGGAATATTGTGGTTGATAACGAGCATATTGAATCTAGTCAGCCTCCTGCAGAATCTATGAATAGATTTTCAGTCCTTTACCCCGATAATACTTCCACAGTTATAGATACTCCTTGTCGTGGTGAAATCTCCGATAATAAGTGTTACAGTAATGGTAGTGATTTTGCAAATTATGCATTTAATAATGCAAATATAACTTACAATCTAACCGATAATAGGGGAGCTATCGGTGACTGGTCAACCAACAATGATCTGAACTTCTCTTGGTTGCTGCATCATTGGGATAATTTGAACGAGACATGGTCTCTATCAGAATCTCAAAATATTTCTTCTGTTGATGTTGATTCCAATACCCACTTGGCATGGGTTTCTAGTAATTCTGACATTTCACACCTTTCGCCTGGAGTTGACTGTAATGGGAAGGGATGGATTATGGGTTCAGGTGCAAGTGCTCATTGTATGTGTGATGAAGGATATGAAAGACATGATGGTAATTGGCTTGGTTGTGCACTAATTGGAACCATTGATACAAATTCCTCGGAAACAGTTGATCCTCACGAACAATCTCTAGGTGAATATGGAGTAGGTCACTCAACTGTGACATTTATTATTGACAAACAGACAAGGAAAAGGATTGCATGGACAGGCATAAATTGGGATGTGCAAGAATTCTTACTCGATATCAAAGCATTATCCACTGAGTAATCAAGAAAACAATCTTTTACCCCTGTCGAAACATTTTATCGCTACAGTTTAATATTAATTAAATTGCAGATTATATTATGCGTAATCCAAAAGATGACAACGATGGCACTGCTAGGTCTCTTTTCTTGGCTGGATTGATGATTGGTAGTGTGCTGGTTGGCGGACTTTTTTATGACTTTGAATCTGAAGGGATCAATCTCGCTCCTATAATTGAATCCGATGTCCCAGATAGTATCTTGATTGGGAGTGTAGAATTTCTACATGTATCTATTAGTGATGAAGATATGTCTTCTTTAGACATTGAAGCAACATTAGATGGCTCACCTTTACTTCTTGCACCGAATAATACTGGAATAATTAGTGTAGATATTTCAGAATTGGGAGTTGGGACTCATTCTTTGAAGATAATTATAATTGATTCATTGGGGCAAGAATCAAGATTTTCATCAACATTTTTAGTCCACCATCCGTATGAAGACCCTACGATAATTATCGTAGATGATAATGAAATTAGTATTATTCGTGGTGATGTGGTTTCAATAAATGGAACATTGATTCACCCTAATATTGGAACTTGTAATTTAGGTTGGTCAGATGGTGATGCTAGTCAGTTTAGTCTTAATCTGCCATTTACCGAGGACGGTGATTTTTCTTGGGGGCCTTCTGAAATTGAGTCTAATATCTCTATCTCTATTATAGGAGAATGTGGTACATGGGAAGATTCCTCAGACATAGAAACAATTGCCATTACAGTTATTGAACCAATAATGGGTTGTACAGACCCCGAAGCAAATAATTACAATATTAATGCTACAAATGATGATGGCAATTGCCAATATGACCAAGCGCCCCCGGTAGTTGGTTGTATGGATTCTCAGGCCATTAATTATGATAGTAACGCCACACAAGATGATGGTAGTTGTGAATACGAAACAAATAATCCAGAAACAGGTTCTTCCGCTTGGTGGGCACAAATTCTACTTTGTGACGACGGTTTGGTTCCTGTTGTGGATGATTATACTACTGATGATGCTGATAATCATGAGTGCCATCTGAGTTTTATTATTGAAGATGAGAACATTACAATCAGTGCGAATGGTTTGCCCAATCATGATTTCGAATCAACTTTAGGTTGTTGTGCAAATTCACAATCTGATACCTACATAATACCCTTGAATCCAATTGACGATGCAGGATGTAATCCCTCAGTCTCTTCTGATGGCTGTGTTATGGCACCAATTAGGGGAACAATTGCCTTTACTGTAACCGGGGTGGCAATTTATGGTCCTGAAGAGGGTGACGGGGGAGATGCAGTTGCCCTAGAAGAAGGTGCTTATGAGCAAGAAGATGGTGAACAACCAGTTGATCTTGGTGTTTGCCATGGCCACTCTGGACCGGGAGGAATTTATCATTATCACGCAGATTCTAATTGCATACATTGGCATGCTGAAGAAGGAGAAACGATGTATGACTACAATTTAGAATCTCAAAGAACACTTAGCACACATTCTAAGATAGTAGGATTTGCATTAGATGGATATTCAATATATGGATATACTGGCTGGAATGATGATGGAGAGGTAGTTGAAATGACCTCCTCATATAGGCTCAAAGAAGGAGCTGATGGCTCTGGTGGAATTGATGACTATGAATATATTCAAGGTCTCGGCACATTAGATGCCTGTAATGGAATTTTTAGCGCAACTCCTGATTGGCCTGAGGGTATGTATCATTACCATACTACCATGATTAATGGAGAAGGAGGAATTGGTTTCCCCTACTTCATAAATTGTTACGCAGGAGAACTTCCACAGTCAGATGAAAATGGTGATGACGGCGATGATCCCTGCACAGGACATGGAGAAACTTGGGGACCTGGAATAGGACCTCCTCCTGATGGATGTGGTGGTGGATCACCTGGGGGGCAGTCTTCTGAAGGTGGATTAATTGCCATACCTTGGCTGAAGAATCCCCCTAATAGCGGACTAATTATGATTTCATTTTTGATGCTTGCTACAGTTGGTAGATATTCTCTCAGAGGATTGGCATCCGAGCCAAGCGCTCTAAGTCTGGTTGGTAAAGTTCACGAATATCGTCTAACTCAAGAACTAGCATAGCCAGTCTCTCTAGCCCCATCCCCCATGCACATACTGGCCATTCACTACCCAGCGGCTCTGTTACTTCTGGGCGGAAGATACCAGCTCCTCCAAGTTCTAACCACTTTCCTCTCCAGTACACCTCTACTTCCACGCTTGGTTCTGTGTATGGGAAATATGCTGGTCTTACTCTAACATCAGGGTAACCCATTTTTGAATAGAAAGTCTTCAATGTTGAGATTAACATAGGTAGGCTTGCATCTGGCTCGTGGATTATTCCCTCAATTTGATGGAACTCAGGCAGGTGCGTTCTATCTATTGTTTCTTGTCTAAAGACTCTTCCAATCCCAAATACTCGTGATGGGCTTACTGGATTCTCCGCAATATATTTTACAGTATTTACAGTTGTGTGGGTTCTCAACAGCCCCTTTTTTGCTTCTTCTTTATCAAACTTTGAGCCCCAACCCAAACTTCCTGTGTCATGTCCATTTTCATGAACTGATGCCCATAAATCTAACATTTCTCCAGAAATTTCTATTTTTTCAGGCTCTTCAAGATAAAATGTGTCTTGCATAGTTCTTGCTGGATGGGATTGAGGTATAAATAGAGAATCCATATTCCAACCCGCAGATTGAACATAATTCCCTTCTATTTCTGAAAAACCCATCTCTAGGAAAACAGATCTTATTCTCTCAATAAGTGAACGCATCGGATGTGGTCTTCCTCCAACAGGTATTGGAGTGTCTGCATTGACGTCAAATTCCTTGTAAGATGCATTTTCCCATCCTTCTTTTTGTAAAAATTCTGGTGTAATTTCTCCAACCAGTTCAACTTCCTCTAATTCCTCATTTGAAATCTCTATTCCTTTTCTGGTAAGCTTCCATTCTCTTACAGTATATTCCTCAATCTGAATCAAATTCTTTCTCCCAGAGAAATGTTGGACTAATTCTTTATCTAATTTTATAAAATCAAGTTTATTTTCAGACAATTTAGTGACAAAGTTAGCACGTTTAGAAATTATCTTAGTGATATCTTCCTCATTATCAAAAGTAAAAATTCCATTCTCAATAGATACGCCTATTGATTTTAAAAGACCAATTCCTGGGCCTGCTTCATGTCTTTCAAAACCTGCATTGAATAATTCATTCATTGTTCTTTTGATCTCTGTTTGTGAAATAATCCAATCCCAGATCCTACTTTCGAGTAAACCATTTTTCACAGCATTAAGTCCTTCTGAACCTAACGTGACAAATTTCATATGTTTCTCAATTGTTTCTACAAATTCATTTTCGTCTAGAGATTTTCCCGCACCTGCAACGTGGACTTGATCTTTCCATTGTGTAATTTTTAATAACTCTTCAAGAGTCCAGGAATGCTGTTCTTTGGAACGCATACAACGGAGCATTTTTTTCTCATTATTACCGAGTGTCACATGCTCCCTCCTGAAGCCTCGAAAGAGTTTTTACTCTTGATGGTTGCTTATTGAAATAATCATTCTTCTTCTTCATGCCAAAGTGTAATTAGACAATCAGGACAATCGAAGCTCTTCGGTTTAGGTCCCTCATTCCAATAAATATTACCACATTTTCCACATAGTATTGATGTTCTAATAGGTTCAATTAGTGTAGTGTCTACTCTGTACATCACTCTTCCAGAGTCTGGCATTTCAGTTTTATCTGGCTCCCAAGATAAAATCTCTTGATGGTCAATACTGATCTCATCTTTGTACATTAATCCTAGAATCAGTAGTATTAGTCCCAATACAGATATTGGTGCAGCAAAGGAAACAACAATTGAAGATTCTCCAGAAGAAAATATTAGTATACTCCCGAGTATTATACAGATCCATCCTGAAATAATGATATTCAATTTCACATGTCTCTGCTGAAGATAATCACCCTCACCTCCTTCCATGTATCGGCGTAGATGGTTTTACCCATCAAATCACCGGATAATTCCATCTTTACAATGTGTAGGGTTCAAATGTTAAACGTCCTCGGCGATTCAAGCCTCAGTAGCTCAGCTTGGTAGAGCATCTGATTTGTAATCAGACGGCCGAGAGTTCGAATCTCTCCTGGGGCTCCAATAAATCTTTGACGATTTGGTAGAATCTCTTCCGTCAACGTGAAGTGCGTAGGGCCTTTCCAATCAATTATGTCCGCGACAGTTTTGGATGGGAAAAAGATAGGCCGTGTGATTGAAGAAGGACTTAGTCAACGGATAATTAACCTACAGAGGGAAGCGATAATTCCTCACCTTGCAGTAGTCATTGTAGGAGATGATCCTGCGAGTCATGTCTATGTTAGGAATAAAGAAATGGCTTGTGAAAGGTGTGGCATAAAGAGTACTAGAATTGATTTAGTAGGGGATATCTCAGAGAAGGAAATCTTAGATACAGTTAATTTGTTAAATTCTGATAATTCAGTACATGGTATTTTGGTCCAGAGTCCTCTCCCTGAAGGAATAAATGAATCGCTGGTAACTGATGCAATTTCTCCACAGAAAGACGTAGATGGTTTTCATAAAATGAATCTAGGCCGACTAGTACAAGGTGATTCTTCTGGCCTTCTTCCATGTACACCTGCTGGAATAATGAAGATATTAGAATCATCTAATATTGATTTATCTGGAAAAAATGCATTAGTTATTGGGCGTTCTAGAATTGTGGGTATGCCCTTGTCAATTCTTCTTGCTCAAAGAGGTATAGATGCAACTGTAACTATAGCACATTCCAGGACGAAGAATCTTCAGAATATTTGTCGAGAAGCAGATTTAGTTGTTGCTGCGATAGGTAGACCTGAGTTTGTAAAATCAGAATGGATAAAACCTGGCGCTACAGTTATAGATGTCGGCATTAATCGTGTAAAAGATTCCTCAAGAAAGAGTGGCTATAGATTAGTGGGAGATGTAGATTCAGAAGTTTCCAATGTTGCCGGTAAAATTACACCAGTTCCCGGAGGTGTGGGGCCAATGACTATTGCGATGCTCATGTCTAACACAATTATGGCTACTGAATCCCAGTCGAAATAAGACTTTTTTTACTGATTATTCATTAGTAATATTCATTGGGTTAATGTCATCGAACACGGTCATGGTCAAGATGTTGTATCATGGTAAAGTCAAGCAAGTGTGGAGTACAGAGGATCCAGATATCATTGAATTTAGATATACTGATCAAATAAGTGTGTTCGACCAAATAATACCAAGTTTAATTCCTAGGAAAGGAGAATCACTGAATAGAACCTCTTGTTACTGGTTCGAATTAGTTGAGAAGGCTGGTATTTGCGATACTCATGTGATTGAGATGAATGCTCCAGACCGAGTAAGAGCCCGCCGTTTTGACGTAATTAGAGAACCAGGGGCAATCTCAAGGGATAGAGAAAATGTATTCGTTCCTCTTGAGGTGATTTGCAGACATTACCTTGCTGGTTCTGGTTGGAGAAGATATGACCGAGGCGATGCTCCTGCTGAAGAGTTCGGTTTTGAGCCAGGTACAGTTTTACACGAAGGAATTAAATTACCTGAACCATATCTAGAAGTATCAACTAAGTTCGAGAAGTTTGATAGACTTTTAGATAGAGAAGAAGCTTTGGAGATATCAAATCTAACAGAAGAAGAATTTGACTCAATCCTTTCAATTGTTGTTGAAGTTGACAAAATTATTGAATCCGAGGCTAGTAAAAGAGGTTTAATCCATGTAGACGGTAAGAAAGAATTTGCATTGGGCGTGAATCGGGTTCCTGTATTGGTAGACTCTTTCGGAACTTTAGATGAAGACCGTTGGTGGGATGCTGAGAAATATTCAGAAGGAGAGATTGTTCAACTTTCCAAAGAATTTGTAAGAGGGCATTATCTTTCTACAGGACACCATAATGAATTGTATAAGGCTAGAGAAGAAGGTACTGAAGAGCCTCCTATACCAGCACTTCCACAAAACATAATTGACCAGACTGCTCAGTTATATTCAGATATGTATTCTAGACTAACTGGCAATCAATTCTAGATCAATGATGTCTCCTCATTAATATGCCACATCCCCTTCTATTTGCTGCTTTTAGTATCGTTTGTAAGTGGCGTAGAGAATCTCTAACTCCTCCATCTATAGTTTCGTTCGATTTTATAGACCATTTCCCACTTTGCATTGTTCGCAAAAGTAGTTTGATATCTTCATTGTTCAACCATCCTAACAATTCCATACCGGCAAATCCCGTATTGAAACCTTCTTCTCCGAGATTCTCAGGAGATAGACCGTTAGTCAGTTTTATCAATAATTCGTGAAATGATATCTCTTCCTCATTCTCTCTTGTAAATTCAAGAATATACTCTATTGCATTACCACTATCACTAGGAAATCTACCAATCCTATCTCTTGCAATTCCGTTGTCTAATGGTTCAGGTAGAGATTCTCCTTCTTCCCAATCCATTGCACCTAAGAATAACAATGTAGAATGGTCGTAAGGAGGCTCCCTTCCTTCTACCAAATTTTTAATTTCAACAGAATGTTTCACTATTGCCTTTATTTCGGTATGGTCTCCTCCTACCGATGATAGAATTGCGTCTATGAGGATAAGAGGATCATTTCGGATTGGATCAAATGTGAAGAACGCAGACGGTGGTATATAATCTCCCATAAAAACACCCTTTCTAACTCTATTTTCCAAGCCTTCTCAGACGGAGTTCGAACTCATCTAATTCTTCTTCAACTTCATCCTTTATCGCAACTAAATTCTGAGTTTCAAGTTCTTGTTTCTTTTCTTCCTTATCTTCGACTAAATCATCAATCTGTGTTGGAGGCTTTTTCTTAACATTGATTTTATTGGATAAATTTTGTTTAATTGCTTTTTCTGTTATTTCAATCATTTCTTTTCTTTCTCTGTGGTTTTTAACAATCCATGCTAGGGCTACGGAGAGTCCAATCACCAGAGCAGCTGCCGCTAAACCTGTTTCTAAATCTTCGATTTCCCCATTGCTATCAGCCCCATCCGTTAGGATTATTCGTTGCTCGTTATCTGATGAATCTGATTCAATATCCCACGGGAATGCGCAACTAAATTGTACTACTAATTCACTTCCATCAGGTAGGTCTGGGCGGTCGATCTTTGGTAAGAAGTAGACTGCTGATGGTTCCATAACATGTTTCTCATAAAATTGCCCTGAACTTACTTCAAGAATACAATCTGCTCCATTCAGAAGATTCTGATTTTCTCTAATTGTTGTTATCTGAACCTGTTGATTACTACCAGTGCCTATTAGTTCTATTCCGGTTAGACCTATATTCCAATCATTCCGCCTAATGTCAAATTCTTTTTGCGTGCTGGTGATTTCTATACCTCTTGAGTCAAGAGCTCTGAGGATTAATTTTCTTTTTCCAGGTTCAGGATTCCATTCTGCTGCAGTAAGATTCATTTGTACCAAAGATAAATTATCTTCTAATGAACCCGTATGAGAGTCAAGTAATTTTCCGCTATCGGATATCAATAATAAGGTATAATCAAAACTTCCTGTACCATTATTTATGCTACAGTATGCAGTAATGTCTCCTTGTATTCCGGCCAGATAACAATTTCCATCTCTGACAGAATTTTCCGAAATATATGAGGAATAAACCAGCCCTTCATTTGAGTTGATGGTTATTTCTCCATCCTGGATTGACTGTGATGCTGACCACAACCATCCTCCGCTGCTGTCCCAATTTAGTAGACCTTGACTGCCGTCAATTACGGATGAATCAGATTCTGTTCCATGAATTTTCAACAACGTATCATCCCCACTAGCCATTGTAATAATTGGAGAAATACCCCATGAATAATCCTGTTTTACAGTGTCCAACAATATTTCATCAACATTCCCAAGTTCGTCGATTGCTTCAACTTTAATTGTGTAAGATTCTCCCTCCCAGTTTGGGGAAGGAATCAATTCAATTGGTAAACCTTTCAACTCTCCAACGGCTAGAACCGTTGTTGTTTCGCCTGCAACTTCCCAACCAGAGGGTAAACTTCTAACATTAATTGTAATTGTAGTTGGAGCATTACCTTCGTTGAGTAGTGTTGCATGAGGGAAACCTCCAAATTCTGAAATAACCCAAGGGCCCTGACCTTCTAATTCAAATTCATGGATTTCTGCCACCCTCAAGGGGACTATGGTCTCAGATAATGAATTTCCTTCTCTTAGCCTTATGTGTAATTCCACAGTCTTCCCATGTTGTGCATATTCAGGTGGAGTAATATTCAATGTCATTAATGCACTTTCTCCGGGCGACAATAATGGTAATTCTTCAGGTGTCTCTACTATCCAGTCGTTTGAGCCGTTAACATATACTGTTGCGTAGGCGTTTGATGGTGAATTTCCTAACTGTAAAATTTCAATATCAATTGATGATCCATCTGGTTCAATTTCCAAGTCGACTTGACTGGAGATTGCTCTCCATTCCCTAATTTGAGGCACCTCTACATTGAAGATTATCGTATCTACAATCTCTCCCCTAGCATTTGCATTTACTGTAATCTCCATTATAGTGCCATTCCAAGCCTCATTTGGCACTGTCCAGGATACAAACAGAGTCCCTGACTGATTCACCTGGATTCCTTGAATTGTAGTACCTGACGCATTCCAACCTTGGGAATTGTCCGAACCAGAGAACCTTACGCTAACGGTTGTATCTAGTGAAATATCATCTTCTAAATTTCCTATATTCATAGCTTGTAGAGTAACTTGCCCTGATTTTCCTGGAGCGGTTACAATTGTGCTGTTTCTAATATTATTGCCAAGGTATTCTCCTTCTATCTCCCATCTATGATCTTGCTTTGCTGAAAGTGATAAAATTTCCATGTCTTGAACACTAAGATTCCCCTGAGAAGTCATGATTATCCTGATTTCTATTTCTGTATTAGCCGGCGTATTCTCAGGTAATGTGACAATCACGGGTATTGTCTGTATGCTTCCTGGACCTAATGAAACAGTACTACTTGTAAAAGAAACATCTACCTCAAACTCTTCATCGTTATTTAGAGTTGTAATTAATTCAGAACTCAATCTATAATTATCAAGTCCATTACCTGGATTTTCTAATTTAATCATCATTAATACATCTTCTTCAACTTCAACTTCATATGGCTGTTCTAAAGGCGATGTAATGGTTAATTCTGCTCTATAAATTTGTAATACTTCAAGAGAGAACTGCAATACATGATTTGTGGATTGAATACTTTGTTGAACGAATGTATGATAAGACGGAGGTGCATCATTTGGTAAGTTTAAAATCAATGTGCCATATACTCTAGATGAACCAGATCTAGTTAGAATAATCGAGTTGTCTATTATCTCAAGGTCTCCGGTTGTACTCCAAACCCATCCGGGGATTACCAATTCCGCATCCGTCATCGACCATTCAAGTTGATTTTCTCCTGCTGGCATATCTGCAGATATATCCCAAGATAACGTTCTTCCAGGAACAGTTCTCTGATGTACGTCAGTTATCACACCAGTTGCAGAAAGAGATATTTGAATAGTTTGACATATTTCGTTACCATCAACGCACATGGTAAGGGGGGTGCTGACAGTATCACCTAAATTTGCATTACTGGGTACATCAAGTCTTGCTGTAACATAGATCATTTCGTCGGGTTCAAGGGAAAGAGCAGGAATTTGATTTCCCTCCAAATCGTATAGTTTGAGGTCCGCGCCCCATGGTGTTGAGTCCCATTGCATCAAAATTTGATTTTCTAGGGCATTACCGAGATTATGAATAAGTATCCAAGCTTCTGCGTATTCTCCCGTCAGACCATAACCATGTGTATTTGCTGTTCCATCAGGTCCTCTAATGGAGAGTCCTCTTGTCCTATTCGCTTCTACTGCTGCAATTGCGGAGATTGATACATTACTATCCTCATCTAAAGTTAATGTTAATGTCAAATAACCTGCGTCCGAGCCCAGCGCATCTTCTGGGGCATGTATTCTTAGTTTAGGAGACCAAATTTGTCCAACTTCAATTTCTATAGATTCAATTCCTTCAGGAGTCTCATCACTCCACATCCACCCTTCTGGTAGATTAGTATCATCTATTGAGAGGCTCCATATTCCTGCTAGTCTTCCTGTTGAGCGAATATTAGGTGTGAACGAGGAATTCTCACCCGGTGTTACAATGGTTGGCTCAGTTGGTATTTCGAAACTCGCATTGTAAGGGTTAACTATGTTTAAATTGGTAATATAAATATCGTTATCGTATCTCGATTGAGTGATATTTCTGTAGGGATCCAAGACCAATTTGAATTCATGTGTGCCAAGGTTTCCAGACCATTCAACGTTGAATGTCGATAAAGAACCTGAGCCAGTAGGGTCAACAGGCTGCATATTGCCAAACCTTTCTTGAGCTATGATTTGGTTGTCTGCATATAGTATCACATCTGAATCTTCGTCGGTGTCTGAAGTTCCAGCATTTTCAAAGGATACAGTAATTGTGACTATCTCTCCAGGATCAGGCGCAACCGGACTAAACTCTATACTTCTACCGTCCAGTTGAGGTCTTATATCTGCTATCTCATTAGAAACGACAGTGTCTCCGAGAATTAGATCCAGAGTAGCATCTCCATCAATGTCGGCTAATGAAGGGGATGACCAAAGTCTGTGATTGATCGATATTGATTCACTCCACTCCGAATTTATCCCTGCCATGGTTCCTAAATCACCATCGTAAGCTCTCAGTTCTCTCCCATAAGGGACAATCAATTCTGGTTCATCTGAATCATCAATGTTCATCCATATTGGTGAGGAAACTGCAATTCCATCATTAGGTGCTCCTTGTGGTTCTAGAATTTCTTTGCTCCATGCTTCCTGAGGATTAGTCCCATCGGTGTCGTCGTGGCATCCCGCAAAACCATCTCTATTTGTATTCCAGCTATTTGTGGTCCAAGTTATCCAACAAACTCTGTCGTGATCTCCATCCTCGTCGGTATCAATTATTATCGGCGGAGAATCGGCATACCCATTAGAGGCTTCAAAGTCCCAGATTCTAGTCCCATCACTAATCTCGATTCCATAGTATTCCGCTCCATATGCTGCACTACTTCCATCAAAATCGGAAGGTATGGTCACTACAACTTCCATGGCATTATCTGAATCTAAATTTGCAATTACTGGTCCAGGTAATCTAATATGAGGTACGTTTGAATCGAAACCATTCAAATTCTCCAATGATTTACCATCCCAATTTGAATCACCGTCAAATGCATCTAACTTCCATAACCACATAGCGCTTGTGGAACTCTGAACGGAAGTTAGCAGGACGAAAGCAGTATTTTCATCGGTTTGTACAAAAGATGGGTCAGATGGATGACTACCTTTGTCTAATGTTTTTTCCCACATTGTGGTCGCAGATGTCCCTGTTATATCTAATGCCAAGATGACTGGGTCATCAGAATTCTTTTCGATAAGTGACAATACTAATTCTGCTGTGCCGTCTAAATCTAGGTCTGCTAGCAGAGGTTGAGCAGTTGGCCTGTGCCCTCCATAAGCACTGCTGACATACGGTCCATCTGTACTTCCAATCATTAGTGTTGAATCAGAATAAGTCCACAACAACTCAGTGATGTGGCTACCTCCTGGAGACCAACCTGTGACTGTGCAAACCAATTCAGGAGAGTATGCCTTTACATAGAATGTACCGCTTAAATCATAGGAAATGATGATTTCCTGCTTACCATCGTAATTTAAATCAACAACTACCGGAGAAGCCTTTATTTCTTCTGTTTCCCCTAAATCAACCTCCCATGCTAGATCTGCATCTTCCCCTTCTACTATTCTGAGGATGCTATGAAGCGTGCCTCCGACATCTTCAGTTTGTATCAATACGGTAAACAATGAGTTTCCGCCACATCTGTCGTAGGAATCTGTGTCGGAAATAATTGATTCTGAGAGGTCGGCTATCGGGGTAGCCAATGCGTCAGTCGAGTAAACGTAGTTACTATATTGCCAATTTATCACAGGTCTCACAATTGATTGTAACTCTGTTGCATTTACGGGGGTTCCTAATCCTGCTCCGCCATCAGGGCCATGATTTGGGGGCAGAGATTCTCTCCCTGAGGTTCTACCCGGCTGAGGCCAAGGTTGTTGACCGTCAACCCAAACAATATCAGAATGAAATGAAAATAATTTTGTATTTTCTGGTTCTAAATCTACGCTGTAATTGTCGTTCATTGATAAGAATCCTGTATGAGGCATTAAGACCAAAAGTGACGTCATAATCAAACAAATGTTTACTTTGTTAAATTGACTTGACATGGTTTCCCCTCGCATCAGGGTTTAAATGGGGTTCAATACCCACTTGAACATTCGCCCTATATTATCATACAGACCTACGGTCTGCTGGGTAAATGCTATTCTCCGAAGTCACTAATCTTCCGTTGCGCTTATACAGGGGAGGTAAGTCGGAGACTCAACGGACTTCTCCTCTGGAGGCTTTGCCGATGAGGGACGGGGGGTCTTTTGCCTTCCTCCAACATACCTTGGAGCAGTCCGTTAATGGAGGAAAAAGGCATGTACAGCATAGTCACCCGCGAAGATACAATAAGAATACCCGCAGAATATATACGTGCGGGAAGAAACCTGGTTGATCATATTGATGAATTGGCGAACGACGCTTTTGAAGGTCGTTTTGATCCAGATGAGAATTACACCGTTTTAACCTTCGATCATGAACCAATAGGACGGGGAAAAATCATTCACGGTGATGGTGCGATTTACCAACGTGTGAAATTTAAAGCTCTTCTTTTTAACATGGAAAATAATGAGGTAGTAGATGGTTATGCATCTGAAATTTCAGAATACGGGGCATTCGTAAGAATAGGTCCAATGGAAGCATTGTTGCACAAATCACAGATTCTTGATGAACCAATAAACGTAAATCTTGGAGTAAAGCGAATTGAAGGTTCTTCTAGTGGCAAATTCTTAGAAGAAGGATCTTACATACGTTCCCGCGTCGTTTCTAAAGCAATTAATCAGAATGATCCTCGGGCGAGCAAGATTGGATTAAATTGTAAAATGGATGGACTAGGTGCATATTCATGGATTCAGGAGCAGGATTAAGATGGCTAAACAACCATTTGCCTGCGGTGAATGTTATCGTATTTTGCCTGAGCCTGAGAATAAAAAAGATATAGTCCAATGTAAACACTGTCCAAATGCCCCGGTAACTACCGACTGGCAAGGATATGTAATAATTCTAAACCCCGAGAGATCTGAAGTAGCAGCGAGACTGAATGTTACTAGCCCGGGGACTTATGCCTTGAAAGTAAATATTAGATAAGGAGGAAATAATATGCAAATAATTGAAAGAAAAGAAAACCCATTACTCGGAAGAGTCGAATTAACCTTTGAATGGAATCATAAAAATCTCCCTACGCCCACATTGTCTGAAATGATAATCGCAGCCGCAAAAGCTGAACCAGGCTCAAAAAAAGAATATGTTTTCATAAAAAATGTCAATACTAGATATGGTATGCCTTTGACAACGGGGATCGCATTAGTTTACGATTCTGAAGAATCTGCATCATTAGAACCGAAGTTTATTGTCGACAGGCATGAGAAAACTCGTGAGAAAAAAGAAACAGTAGGTGATGAATAATGGCAGAGGGACCTAATCCACAATCAAAGTGGTCAAAATATAAGATTGACGGGGACAAGTTAGAAAGAGCTGAGTTCTGTACTCAACCTGGTTGCGGCCCTGGGGTGTTTTTAGCTATTCATAAAGATCGCAAGTCATGTGGTAAATGCGGTTACAATTCCAATGATGAAGAAGAGTAATCAGAGTTTTATTTTTTCCCAAAACCCATCATTTGTCAGGACGTTGTCCCCAATAATCCCTATTCCTATGCTATCCCTAGGATTGATGATTAATTCCCCCATTTTATTCAATTTACCATCGTGCCTCCATCCAGTCCAAATCCACTCGTCCTCCTTATTTATGACATCATAAATTGGTCCTGAGACTTTGTAAATTTTCGGAGAATCAGATAGTGTAGACAATGTAGCAAAACATTTGCCGTTTAATTTAATGAACCATCCTTTGCCTTCTTTATAACTGAATCCGGTAATTATTTCAGGCAGTTTTAACACTCCTTTACCGATAATTTTTGCATCATTATTTAGAATTGCGAATCCTCCAGCTTTAGATATTAATACAATTCCATCTGGAGTATCGACGAATCCAATCACTTCATCAAATGAGTTTATTCTCTCAATTTCTTCCCATTTCGGAATCTCTGCTCTCCATATTTCATTTGACTCACCATCAATTCTGTAGATGGCTCTGTTTATTGTAGAAAAACAGAGAGTGTTTTTAATAACTGAAAGACCAGTTGGTTCCGAATCAAGTATTTGTGACCATATACTCGACGATGGGTGGAGGTTTAAATTTAATTTTCTGACCCTTAAGTCAGCTTTCGAATCTCCATTCAACCATTCATCATTTATATCAAAAGCCGCCATCCTAGCCTGCCTTAAATCTCTTTCAATCCAAACTCCGATCCATTTTGCACCTAGCACAGTGCTAGATGTAATCATCGCAGGAAATGGTTGGCTGACACTAGAAATATGATTGAGTTCATCATCAACTTTCAGCAATTGACCAGACACTCCAGAAATGATATGAGTATCTTCTCCATGGTCTATTTTCACAGGAGCAAAACCTATTCCTAACCCGTTCATATTCATTCGTCATGAGCCCAGTGTTTCAAGGTGTGGTTCAGAGGATTGAAAATTAAATACTCTTTGGGTTAATTATGGGCGTACTTGTTCTTGCCTCCAAATCAGATAATGCGTCTATGACATTGTACGATGCAATGAAGGGATTAGGTGGATGGAGAGAATCCAAATCCTCACCTCTTGGAGATTATTACATTCATGAATGCGGTAGTGTATATTTGCTGTTAATTGATCGGCTTCATATCAAAGCAGATAATATAGACTTAATTTTCAGTGAGGACACCAATCTCGATGTTGACGATGTGCTGATTTTGTCAAAACATGTTTCTGGTTCAAACACTCCCGCAATGACATTGCACGCAATAGGAATTCCTGGAGCTTTACCTTATGGTATAAAAGGAACATCTGGAGGAATTAATGGTATAATTGTTCCACCAAGTAAATATTTTGCTTCATTATTTAGAAGAATGGATAAGTTGGCCAGAGACAGGAAATTGGATGATTATTTTGATATAACTCTGGAAACGACTCACCACGGACCAATTTTAGAAACCCCCACATTGTACATCGAAATAGGTTCTACTGACAAGGAATGGAGTAGGGTTGACGTTGCGGAATGTTGGGCTGAAGTAATATCTGATGTTTTAGGAATGAAAGGCCAGAAATATAGATATTTCAATCCAAAATCCGATGTGATGATTGGATTTGGGGGGGGCCACTATGCACCGAGACATAAAGCAATAATCGTGAATTCTGACTTTAATTTAGGACATGTTATCGCTAATTATTCCCTAGTCTTTGATCAGATAAGTGAATGTGAAACCCCTCTCGGGCCATGGTCAGAATGCGTAGAAAATGCAGTCAAATCGACCAGAAAATCATTTCCAAATAACAAGATTTTTGCTCATCTTGATAGAAAATCTTTCAGAGGCTGGGAACGTTCAGCAATCATTCAGAAACTGAATGAATTAGGTGTAGAAGTCAGACGTGGTAAGCAAATCCTTCAAAGATAATAATCAAATCTTTAATTCTCTTCGGACAATTATGGGGATGATTGGGAGAATCATTGTTCGACTGATGCCTTTTGCTCCAAAATTCCTCGTAAAACAAATAGCAGGTCGTTATGTTGCTGGTTCCGATTTAAAATCAGCCATAAGTATAATGAAAAAAATGTCCGGTAATAACACTTGTTTTACTATTGACGTATTAGGTGAAGAAATCAATGAACTTGAGGAGGCTAGATTCTTTGTTGAGGAATATTCTAGAGTTTTGGACTCTATAATTTCTAATAATATCAATGCAAATATCTCTCTAAAACCAACGGCTTTTGGTTTGTTAATTAATCGAGATGTGGCATTATCGAATATTGAAGAAATTCTAACAAAAGCCGCCTCAAATAACATTTTTGTCCGATTGGATATGGAAGATCACAGAGTGACACAGGAAACCATAGATGTTGTTTTGGAAATGCAGAATAAAGGTTTTGAAAATATTGGCACTGTTTTGCAAGGTAGACTCTTCAGAACAAAAGAAGATATCAAAAATGTTTCCAAAAAACTAGGCCCACTTGCTGATTTTCGGATTTGCAAAGGGATTTACCTAGAATCTGAGGATATCTCTCACACAAAATATCAAGATATTGTTAATTCAACAAATGAATGTATTGATTTGATGTTAGAGAACGGTTGTTACACTGCAGTTGCTTCTCACGATATACCCGTGATTGAGCATAGTATGCAAAAATTACTTGATATGAATATGTCCGCAGAAAATGATTCAAGGAAGAACTCTTATGGAAGTAGAGTTGGAAAAGGCCCAGGATATGAATTCCAATTTCTCCTTGGTGTAAGAGGTAATCTTAGAAGAAAATTAGCATCTGAAGGACACCTCACAAGAGTCTATGTTCCTTACGGTACAAAATGGTATGAATATGGAGTAAGAAGGATTCGTGAAAACCCTGATATTGCTTGGCATGTCACTAAAACAATTATTATGCCTTGGACAAACAGGAGATAAATCTAATTTCTCGGGTTAGATTAATTGTCATCGGGAACATGTAAGTATATTCGCCTAATTTCACTTGCAATTCTTTTCCCATTTAGTGTTCTTCCTTTACCCGTGTGGAGTGCTCTAATCCTCCATCTCTTTCCATTCATTTGCATAATTGCGCCACATGAGAAAACCCTTTCTGGTTCACATTCTAATGAACTTGGTACACTTATTTCTCCGTCAGTCATTGTGACGGGAACTATTGTTCTATCAACTCTTACTGCCCACATAGCAGATATTTCATCAGCATTAAGGTTCGTAGATTCTCGAGATTTTGAATCCTCTATTCTTGTAATCTTGTAAGTTTGTTCATCGTATTGAAAATATTCATTTTTATTGATCTTTTCATCTTCATCTGCCTCAATCGATGATAGTTTACTTTCCATCCCGTCAGACAAAGTAGTCTTGATAAATACTGATTTGGGAGGTCTTAATTGTAAATTATGAACATTGCTACAAACTAAACATCTTATCAATAAATCTTCTCCATTACCCTTATGATTCCTCCTAAGGATTTCGTGTTCAGTTAATTTTGTGCACTCAGGACATACAGCTGCGTCAAAAATCTCTTCATCATTTTCCGTATCTTCCATATACCGTCGGGATGACTTCCTCTATTGAAGCCATCCTAAAATGCGATGATTGAAATTGAGGTTTACCCAGCAGGTGTCATGAGTGGCGGGGGCGGCATAGGTCTACCACAAATGTCTGAGCGAGAAATGTTTGAGAAATTATTATCTCTTGAATCTGATTTTGGTGATAACGAACCAGAGATTGCAGCCAGCATTGGTCAACAAATGCTACATATGAATCTAATACCTTTGTCCCGTGCATTTAGAGTTAAAATTAGAGATATTGCATCTAAAATACCCATCAGAAA
>Ga0163110_10000410_pt1 | contig 19984 bp, 17 predicted proteins | sample CRUFie1St17metaG_FD_108703 | JGI IMG/M metagenome (GOLD analysis project Ga0163110, IMG submission 108703) | Marine microbial communities from the Costa Rica Dome - CRUD Field 142mm St17 metaG | ecosystem: Environmental > Aquatic > Marine > Oceanic > Photic zone | place: Costa Rica: the Eastern...
ATGGGATAGGAACCTAGCCATAGCCGTATATTCATCATTAGGAGCAATTGCTGTTATATACATCATTTCTTTAATTGGAGCATTGTTAGGCTTCCAAGTACCATTAATCCATGGCAACGGCCCTGTTGGAATTGTATTTTCCCTCTTTGTAATTGGAATAGGATCGTTATGTCTAGTAGCAGATTTTGATTTTATTGAAAAAGGAGTTTACAGAGGTGCACCTAAACAGCTAGAATGGAGGGCAGCCTTTGGGTTAATGGTGACTTTGATATGGTTATACATAGAGATACTAAACCTTCTTGCTAAACTGGCTTCTAGAAGATGATAAAATGGAAATAGATCTAATTCTTGGCTTATCTATGGCAGGCATAACGCTCGGTTTTGTAGAAGGCGTAAAGCCCGGTCCATTGCTTACCATGGTCATCAAAGAAACCCTATCGGGAGGGTTAAGGGCAGGTGCATGGACCGCGGCAGCCCCAATATTTACAGATGGCCCTTTGGTAATCATTAGCTTATTTGCGGCTGCATGGTTCGCAACACAGCCATATGCATTATTCACAATTTCAATCATTGGAGGGTTTTTTTTAATAAAAATGGCCATAGATTGTTTTTCTATTGAACCCCCAACTGGTAACGAATTAGTTATGGATATTAAAGGAGCATTTCGAAGGGGGCTATTGACTAATTTATTGAACCCAAATGTCTATGTTTTTTGGTTTTTAATTGGAGGCCCTCTAATGGCCTCTGCTGCTGAAAAGGAACCTCTAGCGCCGGTTGCTTACGCTATTTCTTTCTTGGCCTCAATTATTTTGGTAAAGATATTTATCGCATATTTGTTCGATAAAAGCAGAGGCAATATTTCTTCTAAAAATTATAAATTTGCCTTATCTATCTGTGGCGTCGCAATGCTGATATTTGCTGGTGGCTTCATCCTTCAAGGGATTGATATTTGGTCTAATGGCTTCTGAATCAAGCTAGTGTCTGAGGGCCACCTTCTGGTAACACATTCAGCGGTACAGTAGGTCCCCTGAGGCTGGGCCCCATCATCATAGTTCCGTAAATCCCCTCATCTTGTATATTATTGCCAATATTATGTGATAGACCAAACCAAGGCCTTCCATGACTATCTACAAGAATATCTATGAAATCTCCGAATCCTCCGCATCTATTGTATCCGCATTCTGCTTCTAGGCTCAACGGGTCGCCAAAGTCATTTACTTGGACGGTGGTAATTAATGGGACATCGCTGAACGAATCTGTCATAACTGAAATATAACCATTCCACGTATCTCCTCCTGTATCTCCTAGGTATGCAAAGGCGACACGACCGCTATCTCCCGCTGCTACTGCTGGGAAACCGGTGCCATTTAATCCCGGAGGAGCAATCATTAATGGATCACTCCAAGAATTTCCTTGATCTAATGAATATGAATAATATGGCAAATCGTCAACACCCATCCACATAGCATGTATGTTGTTTTCTTCATCTGGGTAAACTTGTGCTTCTTCGGCATTCCAAGTATCTGCAGTACCCGTGACGTCTGTTGGAAGGACATGTTCAGACCAAGTTAAACCACCATCAGTGGATTTGTAAATCGAATAACCCTCTCCATCACAACTTGGGTTACCTCTGTAGAAGTTTCCATCATTGGCTCCTACCATATGGCCAGTTAATCCTCCGCTGTTACAATTAGGAGGAGCGCCTGGAACTTGTTGAGTCCAAGTCAAACCTCCATCAAAACTTGACGAGCATAGAGGTGACTGCCAGTTACCATTGATACAGAATACCCATGTAGTGGGGTGCAATATCGCAGGATAGGGAGAAGAAGCTATTGTTTGATGATCCTGAATCGAAGTTCCCGAGGCGCCTGTAGGCAGCGGAGACCATGTTTCTCCTTCATCATCCGATGTTTCAACAGTCATTCCCAATAAGGCATGCATATCGAACTTCATTATCCGATCTGTCCAAGGGTCAACGTAAACATATGGGTCATTAGAATTTCCAACAGGAATTAAAGTAGGGCTGTAAACATCTTGGCATGAGTACTCATCAACACTCGTCATCTGAAACAAGTCGCTGCACTGAATAATTGCAGTAGCACCAGCTGCACCATTGCCCCAACTAGTCATGTAAATGTTATCCTGAGAAGTAATCCCAATAGTAGGCTCAAAAGTAGAGAAACCAATTCCATAATAGGTTCCTTCCGTGCAAATAGGGATATTTTCACCTTGTAAAATTGAAGTTCCATTTACAATATGAGGGGCAGTTAAGGCATCGATGGCCCCGGGATAGTGATACCAAGTATTGTTAGCGATGCCATTTGGACAGAGACCATCAAAGAGATTTTCCTCTTCAATTTCCACGACAGTATCGCCGGCAAAACATCCAGATATCATCGGTGCCAAAAATAGTAATATCATACAGCCGGCTACAACGCGCATGTACAGTCGTCAGTACACCCCATACATCATAATAACGGTATGATAAAATTAGATAAAGATACATCTCCTTACGTGTACGCAACATCTCAGTAATTTTTTACAATAGGGTATTACTAACTCGTCATTGATACACTCTCAGACATCGTCTTCAACAGTGGCGCCTAGGGCAACATCAGATTTATTCCGCAGCCATATAGTGACAGCCACCACAATGGTAAGGAGAGACAAAAGTAAAAACCCAGCCATAAAAATTGAGTTTGATGACTTTCCAGTTATTGGTGAATTATCAGCATTAAATGCAGGAATCTTACTTTCGTCATAGATCGGCCTGACCATAATCAAGTCAAATGAAGAATCTTCTTCATAGAAGTCAGAAGGTGGTGCTGGGTCCAAGTCCGAGTATCCATCAAACCGTAATGGGACCTCAAACACCCATTCTTGGCTAACATCAAGCGTTAGGAGAACGTCAAATGTGTACGGCACTCGCGGTTCCATAAATTCTGAACCAGTTAGAACTCCTGTTATTGGAAGGGAAATAGCCGTGCCCGTCACATCGAATTCAGTCCATGCATTCCAATGCTCGGGTTCGATATCTAATACTATGTAAATCGTATCACCAACTAGAGTCCCCTGTCCCTGCGCGTCATCATTTCCATCTGATGCGAGATCAACATTTGGTCTAATCTGGGCTATTTGTGCGGTATCAGTATCCCAATCTAGGGAGCTGAATGAAATTTGCATTTCATATGTCCCGTTTGGAACCCAAACGTAGTGCCTATCATCGGTCGAATAAGTACCAAAAGTGCTAGTAGGGCCGTTGTTGAAATGACTCCACTCTCCTTTCCAAGCATGCCTGAGTTGATCGGTGCTGAGATTCAAACCTCTTGTATCCATGATATCCTCATAATATTCGTAAGCGTCCCAAACTGTAGCTTCTGGATAATCTAGGAATCCATCTTCATCAGGATCCCGCATAACCTGAAGAGTTCTTGCAAGTGCCAAAGCCCTATCTGTGTCGACAAGTCCATGCCCAACCCTCCAATCGTGACACCTATCTGTATTTTCTGAGATATAACATTCCTCTGGAATATTATCACAACTGTCATCATCGTTACCCTCTTCGCAAGAATTTTTTAGAGTTTCATAATGTGAGGTGAGTTCCAAAATCAACTCAATTTCATGCACTCTTGATTCATTTCTAGTTGCCCAATCTTCGAACTGCAAACCTTTCGCAGGCTGGTCAAAATACATACTTTCACCTTCGTCATGATCTTCAATTTGATAATCAGCAGCACCTAATGATGGAGCGGCCGCTAAAAGGAGTGTCGCAATCCCTCCAATATGTGGCGTTGCCATGCTGGTGCCTGATATTGCCATGTAGTATAGATCGCCCTGATTTCTAGTTGAGGCATCAATCGCAGTCGCCCTTGGCGCAGTTGCCCAAATATCTCTCCCGGGAGCACCGACATCTGGCCATGTATGCTGCTGGGTATCCCACCCCCTACTCGAAAAAGAAGTGACAGCGTTACCATCGTGAGTAAGCGCGGCTACAGATATTGCAGATGGTGTGTTAGCGTACACATTGGTTCTCAAATCTCCTTCTGACTCCTCGCCACTACCTCCACTATTTGAAGCAGCGAAAATCACAGCAACATCATTTTCGTAAGTCAGCATATCTGTTAGAAGTGTTACTGCGTTAGAGGGATTGTAATCTCCATTAGTGCCCCATGAATTAGATACCACGCGGATATTGAAGTCGTTCAAACCGGGTCTACTGTGTTGGTAGGTCCACTCAAGACCTTCTACTGCCGCAAAGATTGATGCCCCATCTCCAGTTCCCAGCGCGACAATTGTTGCGCCCTTTGCAGTACCTAACCTTCTACCACCCGACGCATCGCCATTTCCTGCTATAGTCCCGCCTACGTGAGTACCATGTCCGCTGGATGTGTCAGAATTACAGTTAGGAGCATCCACCCACGCGAGACCTGTCCATTTAGCAGACCAGATTAGTTTTTCTCCTGTCCATGGCTCTCCACAATCGAAGTCTGGGTGCTCACCATCAATTCCTGTATCGAGATCCACTGCGGTGGCGCCCTCCCCGTCATATTCTTTTAGAGATAAGTCGGGGTCTGTTTTGAGAACTCCATCGGTTCCGATTATTGCACGATGCCATGCCATACTAGCATTTACCCACCTCACAGTTTCGTGCATCATTGCTTCAGTATCATTTTGATTTCCTGGTAGATAATAATGTTCAATGGGGATGTTGAGTTCCATGTGTTTTATTATTGAAAATGTAGAAAGTCGAGAAATATCAAATGATTTTCCTACGACTAGGCCACCATTTAGGACAGACATTTCAGAAATCATTTTGATGCCCATGGTTTCAAGTGATTGCCAAACCGAACTATCCTGCTCACTCGTAAATTGAATAATCACTTCTATCTCGTCCATTGATCCCAATTCCGAAACTAATTCAATACTCATTTTTGATGTGTTGGGTTGAGTGCTGTTGCTTGCATAAGCAATGGATCCCGACATGGAAGCGATTAGTACTACCATTAGCAGTGCATTTAACCGCAGACCTGCTATAGATTTTTGATTAAATTTCACCAAACTCCTATTCTGAGTAAGAGTGCGCATATGGCTGCGATTTCACAATAGCATAAAACATAAACAGTATTAGTGTGTGATTACTTATTCCAGTTATTGTTTAAAATATTTGGAATTGTATCAATCAATGTATCATCAATAGATTTCCATTCCATTTCCAGCTCATTTTCAGCAGGCGTTGCATCCCAGTATAATTTATTTTTCAAATGCCTTCGTGCCCACGAGACACTTACTCTCGGGTGGAATGCACACACTACCAGTGCAAAATAGTAAGACAATTGTCTGAAGGGCCATTTTCTTTCAGGATATTTCCTTTTTAGAATTTTAGAAATATCGCTCCACATCATTTCACCAGCAACTGTTAGATATCTTCCTCCGTCTTCTCCCATCGTTAACGCTCTAACGTGTGCTTCAGCAACATCTCTAACATCAACTATGCTGATTTGCATAGGCAGCAACGCCGGCAATTCTCTGTTTACTAGCATCATAATAATTGAAAGAGACCCCCTTAGGTGTCTAGGTGAAAGAGGCGGGCCAAAAACCATACAAGGATGAATAGTAACCATCCTTGGTTTATTTACATCATTATTTTGTTTATGCCAGTCTCTAACAATCATTTCAGCGCTATATTTAGCTAGCCCGTATGGATTATGTTCTAAAGTAGCATCTTTGGCAAATGTTTCCGTAGTCAAGACTTGACCATTTTCCCATTCTTCTGGGCGAATTGCTGCAGTTGATGACGTATGAACGAATCTTTCAACAGTGCCGGTTTTTTCAATTGCAGAAATAATATTTTTCGTGCCAATCACACTCGGATCAACAATTTTTTCCTGAGGATTTTTTGAACTTACAATCACTGCTGCAGCAGTATGAATTACATCTGTAGCTCCATTTATCGCTAGGTTTACACTTTCCTTGTCAAAAAGATCCATTTCCACTATTTCTAACGAACCATTCTCTAAGACTTCCATTTCTTTCAAGTGTTTGACCCGCTCCTGGTCCTCTGAATCTCGAACTGTTGCCCTAACCTTTTTACCCTTCAATAAGAGATTAGCCACAATATGGCTCCCAATATATCCACTAGCGCCGGTTACAACAACACATCCGTCGTCCATACAAATCCGTCCAAGCCTCTACACTTCGACTTAACGAATTATTCTTCCTCATCCAACTCATCATTCGACAGCCAGCTCGGAGCCCACCAATTAATCTCGCCCATGAGCCTCATTGTCGAGGGAACTACCAATGCTCTTACTATACTGGCATCAACTGCAACCCCTAGAGCAAGCATGAATCCAAATTGTTTCATTATTACAACAGATGAGAAGCCGAAGGCGGAAAACACGGTTATCATAACCAAAGCAGCCGAAGTGATAATTCTTCCACTTTTTTGCAAACCCACAGCTACAGCCTTGGTGTTATCTTTGGTTCGCTCCCATTCTTCATGTATTCTTGATAACATTAAAACCTCATAATCCATGCTTAGTCCGAACAAAATCGCAAAAATCATTACGGGGGTGGTCGGGTCAATGGGCTGAGGTGTGAAATTCAGTAATTCCGCACCATTGCCCTCTTGGAAAACCCAGACCAAAACTCCGAAGGAAGCACTAACCGATAGAACATTCATCACAAGTGCTTTCAGAGGTAAAACTACAGACCTTACTTGCAGGAAAATAAGAATATAACTAGAGATTAAAATAAATGCTAGAGCGATTGGCATGTTATCTGCCACTGCATCGAGTATATCTTGGTTATACGCTGCAATGCCTGCAACATGGACTGTGCTTTGTGAACCAAATTGATTGTTTTTACTTTCAAGCGCTCGAATACTGTTTATGACGCCCCTAGATTCCGGACTAGATTGTTCTCCTTCTATTCCAACTATTACTAAAATTACGTTATTTCCGATAGTACCCTCTGAGTGAAATTTCCTTTGTAGTTGTAATATGTAGGCTTCCTCATCCGATAGATTTTCGTCCCCCGAACTGTCCCAGAAGGACACAACATCATTTTTATTCATCGAACTGTTAAAATGAGCATATGTATACACGTAACTTGTATGTTCGATATCCATTATTTCCTTAGAAAAATCATATAAATTAAGAAGATTTTCTCTATCAAAAGGATCAACCTCGTCGCCTATTTCAAATACAATTTGAGCAGTATTTCCAACATTTTCCGGCCAGTAAATATCAGTTAATTCCAAACCATTTCTTGCATCGTCATCAGGACTCAATGATTTGTATGTGACAATACCCCAATCCGCTTGAAGAAATGGAGACCCTGCAATCAAGAGGACCATTACAGCGGGCACCAACACAGACAATGGGCGCTTCATTACACCTTTAGCAATCCAAGACCAAAACCCATCTTCTTTGTCAGTATCATTCATAGAAAAAGGAACCTTCAAAGAGTTTATTCGATCACCTAACAGTGATAATATGGCTGGCAAAAGTACAACTGAAGAGATTAGTGCTACTAATGTAGCGCAAATCCCTCCCCACCCCAGTGAAGGCAAACCTGTATTTTTGAAGAACAACATCCCCATTAATCCGACCATAACAGTCATGGCGGAAAAGAAAATTGCCCTTCCAGCAGTAGCACTAGTTACTGCGATAGCCGTTTTATGATCTCTCCCTCGCCGTAATTCTTCTCTAAATCTGTTAACGATGAATAACGAATAATCTACACTCAGGCCAATTCCTAACAGAGATACGATGTTGTTTGCATAAGTAGTAATATCATCAAATATGTAGGTCAATCCTGTAACAATACCTACTGCAGCAATTACAGTGTAAATCCCAGTCAAAACAGGCAGTCCAGCTGCAACTAGACTGCCGAAAACTAGAAGCAAAATAAGTAATGTAAGTGGTGCAGATATTAACTCAGCTTTAATCAACTCTTCTTCAAGGGTTAAATCAAATACTACATCAATGGCTAAATTTCCAGTCACCCATTTCTCCATGCCTTCAGGAGCGTTCTCAGGTAACTGCAAATCTTCAATAGTATCTTTTAGAAGGATTTTAGAATCATCTCTATCTAAATTTACTTGCACCCTAATCCTAGACCATGACTCATCGATTGTGCTTACTAGATTTGACCTATTTGCTTCATTGGTGAACCAAGGGTAATCGATCGCAACATCTTTATTATTTTGAAAAACAATAACCGTTTGTTCCATTGCAGCTCTAATTTCCAAATCGCTAGAATTGCCTGTTGGATGATGGAATAATACGTAAAAAACCTCATACGAACTCTCATTTTCATCAGAGAAACCGGTCGCAATGGCTTCCCATCCGTAAACAGATTCAAGATCACCTTCACCAAAACCCTCGATATATTTAGGCTCCAAACTAATTAATCCGGCAAGACTAACTCCTAGTAACAAAGTCGCAATCAATACGACTTTGGCGTTATCGTAGACGAAACTACCGATTTTGTAATACAGCCTATCTTTCAAGATCGATGGATCGGTATTACCTTCCATAAAGGTCCGAATGACCTTTATTATTAAAAGAAGAGTCGGCACAAATGATACAAATTTTTCTCAGCATAGGTCAGCTACAGACCTGACAATCAAACTTGGCTTTTGCATTGATCTTTCAAGATCGTCTAATGTCGCTTCACCTGATAATACCAGAATTCCATGAACTCCCGATTTTTCTGCCATCTCCATATCTGTGTAAAGCCTGTCTCCTACCATGGCACATTTTTTCGGTTGAATTCCCATTTCATGTATTTTATGCAAGATCATTCCAGGATTTGGTTTTCCACAAATATGTTCAGGTTTGACGCCAGTAGTTGCTTCAAACAATGCCAAGTAAGCTCCAGTATCTGGCAAGCCTCCATCTGGGGACGGGCAAACTATGTCTGGGTGACTGACAACCAGAGGTACACCTTTATGCAGATTAATTGACGCCTCAGTTAATTTCTGATATGTAATTTCAGTATCATAACCCAATACAACATATTCGGGATTTTTTGAGGAAGTACTTACTCCCGCAGATTCTAGCATTTGCTTCATCCCGTCAGTCCCAACAAGATATGTTTTATTGACTTCATTTGAGGCAAGCCATGCCAATAAATCGTGTGTGGACAAAAGTATCTCTTCTTCAGTAGCGGGGATACCTAAATTCTCTAATTTTGTGAGATATTGCTTCACTGATTTACTTGAGTTATTTGACAAAAAGAACCTCCGAATCCCCTTCTTTTCTATTCTATTTAAGAAATCCAAGGCCCCTTCAATCAAGTCCTCTCCCATGTAAATAGTCCCGTCCAAATCTAAAAAGACAACTTCGATATCAGTTAATTCCTTAGTTAATTTTTCCATACCTGAGACCTCATGGCAGTAGTAATGTTTTGAATAAGAACCAGGGACTCCATAGCATTTTTTGTGATTCTTTACTAGCAATCATCTCAGACATCATCTTTCCTAACTCTTCTTTTTTAGACGCTTTTTTGACGAACCAGTTAGTTAGAGTTTTCCATTTCATTACTTTCTGAAGAGTTTTAGAGTTCGTTAATTCAGAACCGAGTGCGCCCCACAAATCAATCATGTACTCGTTAGCACTCTCTTCTGTAAAGCCATTCTCGTGCAAGTCTTTGTTGAAATGCTTCGAAGTCATCTTGGCGGACAATAAAGCATTTCCAATCCCCTCCCCACTAAACGGGTCAACTAAACTGGCAGCATCACCAACACACATGGCTCCTGCCATCGCCGACCTTCTTGGTTGAAACGAAGGAGCATTTTTTCTAGGAGAGCCAAAAGGCAATTGCCACCCCTTTTGTGAACCAGGTACCAAAGTCGCATTTTCGAATCGTTGTTTGAATCGAGGGTGTTCTTCAATAACCCATTTTTGAATCTTTTTGAGTGATTTCTTTTTGTCTTTCTTGAGTTTTCTGTGTTCAGATATTAACATACCAATCCCAACATTAACCCTATTTCCTTGTACTGGGAAAAGCCAAAAATAGCCAGGAAGAACTTCGTCAATAAAATGTATTTCTATAGGGCCCTCTTCTCCTCCTAACCCTCCAACGTTGTCCCAATATTCTCGGTAACCTCCACAAAAATGATCATCGTCTCTGTGGGGCTCATTATGCAATTCAGTAATTACTCTCGAGACAGGACAATTATAGCCACCAGCCCCAATTGTGACCGATGAAGTAAAGGTTAACTCTTCATTACCCGCTTTCCTTCCTCCAATACTTCCTCTTATTCCGGTTATTTTGTTAACTCCTTTTTCTTTTTCAAATAGTATCTCATGAACAGAAAAACCTTGGATCACGGCTCCACCATTTTCTCTTACAATCTCTTGTCCCCTCTGAAACATCATATAATCAAATTGCATTCTTGGCAATGCATAACCTGATTGTAAACCCATTTTTTCATAAGATTCCTTAGGTAACATAACCCTGACTTCAGAGCCGTTCGCACTACCAAATACGATAGAATCCACAACATAATGAGGAGTCGACTCAATCATATCAAGAACCCCTAATTCCTTAACGTGGGATAGAGATTTTCCGCCAACAGCATCTCCGCAGATTTTGTCTCTTGGCCAAACATCTCTTTCTAACAATAGGACCTTGCAGCCGTTTAGAGCATTGTAAGCTGCAGCAGCAGACCCTCCGGGCCCGCCTCCGACAACAATTACATCAAAATGGGTATTAGAGTCTGGAATTTTGCCAGAATCAATAGGTTTTTCCCACGCGCCCATCTTACTATCAGAACACCGGATGCATACTCAGGCATTGAATATATGCCACAGGCTATATTGGAAACCCACTTGGCGTAGGTCATGGATGACGCGCTATTCATAGTTGAAACAACGCTTGGAGGGAGCCTAAACGAAGCGGAAGTCGGAATTTGGGTACAATCAATAATTGACTTGAATTTAGCATCCTGTGCACAGATAAATAAAATTAGATCGATATACTACTGGAACAAGGAAATCAAAAGCGAACCAGAATGGTCAATAAGGTTCAAAACTACAAAGTCGAAGACTAATAATCTGGTAAATAAAATAGAATCAACACATCCCTATGAGGTGCCCGAAATATTGTTCTGGGGTGCTCATTCCAATGATAGTTACATACAATGGCTTGAAGGTGAATAATTCTTGTCTAAGATAAAAGCGTTTAGCCTGGCAAAAAAAGTCCCTACCACAACTTGGAGTTCCCCTGATCCAATGGCTACTAAGCCAGAATTAAAGACTCTAGTAATTTTAATAATTGGACTATGGATATTTGGAACGGGCGATGCAGTAATAATAGCAGCAGGAATTGGTGTAACTCCATGGACTGTGTTGGCCCAGGGTATAGGCATTCAGCTTGATTGGACAATTGGACAAGCGACATTTTTGGTAAGTGTAATAGTTCTATTTCTATGGATTCCATTGAGAGAAAAACCTGGTGTTGGAACCATATTAAATGCGATATTAATTGCAGCAGCAATCGACATTATGGAACCACGTCTCCCGCACCCTCACGAACAAATAAACCAGCTTTTTCAAGTATTATTAGGCACTATATTAGTCGGTGTGGGTAGTGGATTTTACTTGACAGCCAACTTGGGCCCTGGTCCGCGAGACGGATGGATGACCGGAATTCAAAGAATTACAAACATACCAATTGGTAGAGTTAGAACAACGATTGAACTAATCGTACTATTGATAGGATGGAGATTAGGAGGAATTTTCGGTGCAGGGACAATTATTTTTGCAATATTGATAGGGCCTGTGGTCGCCTTATTCTTACAATTAACAGACAAAATATGGGGCAAATAGCCAATACTTGAATTTATTGACAATCAATGTATAAATATGATTGAAAATTTTTGCTATGCTAAAGATTTAGCAATTCCATCGAAACTATAGAATGAAACTAATGTTTGCGTGTGCCCAACTCCATTGATTTCAGACAACTGATCTAAGATAGAATCTCCTAAGTTGGCCATATCTTTTGCTACTACTTCCACAATAAAATCCCACTGACCAGTAACGATATGGCACCCTATGACGAAAGGCATTTTGCAAATTTCTTCAGCTACATGTCTCCTGTCTATATCGTCGCGCTGACCTGCCCAATTTGCAAGAATGAACCCATGCAAAGGCCAACCTAACTCTTTCCTATCGATCACTACAGAAAATTTATTTATTATTCCTCTTTCTTGTAATCTTTTTATTCTATCATGAACAGTGACTCTTGGCATATTCAAAGCGTCAGCTATCGCTTGTGTAGTAGCCCTAGAATCTTCATTAAGCATTTTTAAGATACCTGAATCCTTAGCGTCTAGATTAGAAAATGGCATTGTGCGACGGTAAGACTATTCTTTCTTAGTATTACCGTCAATATGTCGGCAATTGAATGATTCACCGTCAAAATCTCGACTACTTAACAATAAAATCGCCGTTTAGTTGATTTGCTATAACCCTCTCCGACATATATGGGAAACGATAATACCGACAAGAGATTCGCAACCAAAGCAGTACATTCAGGAACAAATTCTGTTGGAGGAGGAGTTAACACCCCCGTCTTTCTTTCTTCAACTTATCATTTGACCGATGAAAGGTATGCTGGCTGGGCTGGGGGCGCACAGCACACAATGCTTTATGCTAGATTATCTAGTATAAATTCGGAAGCAGTTGCTGAAAAACTGGTTTCTATGGAAGGTGCAGAAGATGGAGAAACTTTTGCTAGTGGCATGGCAGCGATTTCGACTACACTTCTCGGACTACTGTCAAGCGGGGATCATATTATTGCCAGTGCAGATGTTTATGGAGGCACATACGGTTTACTTACCGAAGATCTTCCAAGGTTTGGTATAGAAGTTACAATGGCAGATATGCGAGATCCGTCATCGTACCAAGCTGCAATTCAAGAAAACACGAAGATGATATATGTAGAAACATTATCAAATCCGGTTTTAAAGGTCTGCGATTTAGACGCGATGGCCGCGATAGCAAATAAACACGGTTTAATTTCAGTTGTTGACAATACATTTGCTTCACCATGGGGGTGTAAACCAATCGAGAATGGGTTTGACCTTGTTATCCATTCTGGAACAAAATATCTAGGGGGGCATTCGGATTTAATTGCAGGATTTGTGGTAGGTAAAAAAGACTTAATAGCCCAAATTTTCCCTAAAAAAGTTCACTTTGGAGGCGCGGCCGACCCTCACATGTGCTATCTTTTGGAAAGGGGAATGAGAACTTTACATGCTCGAATGCCGATTCATACATCCAACGCTGCAGAGTTAGCAAGAAGACTTTCCACACATTCGATGATTGAATCAGTGAATCATGTTTCTCTTTCAAATTATGATGATTACGAATTAGCGAAAAGAATTTTACCTAGAGGAAGTGGCATGTTATCCTACGTGATAAAAGGAGGGGATTCAGCCGCGCTTAAGTTCATGAAATCATTGAACATGACTCTCGAAGCAACAAGTTTAGGGGGAGTAGAGAGTTTAGTTGAATGTCCTTTCAACTCCAGCCATATGTTTGTTCCAGAAGAAGTACGGATGGAAGCGGGAGTAGTGCCCGGTTTTGTCAGAATGAGCGTTGGAATTGAAGACGTTGAAGATATTTGGGACGATATCGAACAGGCATTAGATGCATCAGCTGAACTACTAGCCACTAGAGCATAGTGGTCAGTATGGATACAGAACTCTTGATTCAATTTCTGGTCTTTACAATTGCGATGTGTTTTTCACCGGGGCCGAATAATATCCTTTGTGCTGCACACGGCTCACAACATGGTTTCAAAGAGACTCTGCCGTTAATTTCAGGTATGGCAATTGGATGGTCTACGTTAGGTATTTTCGTCGGAGGAGCAACGATTTTCATTGAAAAGAATCAATCTTTTTTTGACCTCCTCACTTATGTTGGAGCTATTTATATTGCTTATTTAGGATTGCAAGTTTTCAAATCATCTCCAATGTCAAACGAAGAACAAAAAAGCACTAAATTAGGGCCGATTACTGGAATTATTCTTCAAGTAGTCAATGGTAAAGCATGGATTCACTTCTTATTATTAATGACCCAATTCGGCTATCTATTCGGTTCCGGTTTCGGAGCAAAAATTATGCTAGTCGGGCTGAATCTAGTATTTGGTTTACCTGCTGTTATGACATGGGCAGGATTTGGAACACAACTCAGAAAATTATTTACAACTACTAAATCTGCAACTAAAATGAACAAAGGGATGGGCTTATCGTTAATCTTGGTTGCAATATGGATAGTAATTTAGAGGTTCAAGGGGAAGCTAATTTCCCAGCACCCGAAATCTCAGCCAATTTCTCCATTGCTTGAATATAATCATTTTTTGCATCTTCATTATTCTCATTTAGGATTTTTGTTGCGGAATTCCATAGCATACGCAGTGCAGGAACCCAATCACTACCTTTATCTCTCGAAGCCGAATCAAATCTCCATGCATCTGATTCCGTTTTATCATGTACGACAAGCCAAGCCCATCCCATTGCAGCACCTAGGTCTTTTCCTTTTCTAGCCAATGATACCGTTGAAGCAACGCCATCATCTCCTGCCTTTCGAATTAATTTGTCTGCAAAATTGAGCGGTTCAGGTAGAGAAATATTGCTCCAAGGCAACGAATCTAATTTTTTTGCTGTCGAGAGGTTATTTTTTAGCTCTCTCAAAAACGCACCAAAACCTTGCTTTCGTTGTAATTGTTTATTGTATATTTCTTCTGCTTGAGGTCCACTCAATTTAAACATCTCATTTAGAATGGTTAGTCCATGATCCTTCCATAAGGAAACTAGTATAGGATGGCAGGCATTTTCTTCAAATCTCACTACTTTTTCTTCTAAATCAAAAGTTAAACCATCTTGTCTTACATGTATTCCAGCCTCTATATTATCTAACACTGCTGAAATTGCATCTTTTTCATCATTGCTTCCTGATAAAAAGTTTAAGAAGTCCATTTTCGAACCATCATCGAACCAATTATTTCCACAAACATAACCGTCATCTATCGAGTTAAGTATACTTTTTCGACACTCCCTTCCTAATGAAGCATCATCTAAAGTCATTGACATCCAAGCGAGCAATATCTGATCCAGTTTTTCTAGTCCTTCGTCCGGTAAAGCTCGATTTTCGGGCCAGCCTATGGGTCTCCACATCCATTCAGCATCAACGATTTCGGAAATCTTTGGAGGAAGCATTGTAAGCGCTATTGATGGGACGAAACCTTCTTCGGTTTTGTTAAGAGAGCTTTGAGACAGGCCAGCTACAACACCATTCTGGAATGTAATTTTTAACCACCCTGTGTCAGAAAACGTATTATCAACTACAGTTTTTTCATCAAGTCCTTTACTCCACCTAACCTTATATCCAGAAAATTTAACAGAGGAGTTATCAAGGGCAGCTTCAATCCAATTTTCCGGTGATTTAGGATTCATTCCCGTATATTGAAAACCTTCTTTCCAAGAGAAAAACCAATGTCCAGCTTTTGCATGCTCGTCCCAAACTAATAGCCTTAATTTGTGATTTCTATAATTCTGGATCGCAGCCTGGTGTGATTGTTTACCATTTCCTCTTCTAATGAAACTTGATGTTCCATATATTGGATTATTGAAAACGGCTACAGTTGAGTGATCTCCATCTAATGCAGCCAACAAGCTTCCAGCCAATGCTCGAGAAACAGTACAACCTCTCCTTTTGACCATTCTTCTGGCCAACCATTTCCTGTCGTAGCGCTTCTTTGACACATATTCAATTTCTTTCAAACTTGCAGCCATCATATCTCTTCTTGGTCTGCCGAGCTCAACTTCTATTTCTGGTAAGAATATTTTTGGATTCTCTAATAATGCATCCAAATCTTTTTCTAATCTTTGTTGTATCTGTTTTGAAGCTTGCTTTATTCCACGAACTTTAACCTTCTTTCTACGATTCTTATCGCCTGGAAATCTAACTTCTGCAGGTGGGCGAGCCATGTTGTACAATTATCGGACACATTGACCCCCCTTGAGTTCGTCGATTAAATGGTCAAACAATTCTTCTACGTTCAAATGCATCAATTTCATTCTGATTCATTCTGGAAGGCACAATTAAGCAGTGTATCCAACCACCACTCTTTTCAGTAATTTTAGATAGATTGCCTGCAATGACTTTTTCAGAGTTTAATGATATGTCTGTTAGCAAAATCCCTTCCAAATCTTTCACACTTAGTGGAAAATTACTTCCTTCTTCGATCATTCTTTCTTCCATTTTTTTTAACAATTTAAAAGCTTCATTGGGACTCATCGGAATGGGTTTATCAATTCCCATACCAGTTGGATCTAAATCTAATAAAACAAGAGTATGAAGGTTATTTTCATAGTTTTTGAAAATCATTTCTAGAGGAGACAAAGGCAAATAATTTCTATAGGAATAGGGGATTGTGACTTGTCTGCCGAACCTGTAGGATTGTAATCCAGATAATGATATTGCAAGCGCTGTTGCTGTTATTCCCGGTATGAATCTGAAATTTATGTCCAATTCAACACATCTTGCTTCTAAATCAATATGAGTCGTAGCTTGCATGGGGTCTCCAACAATTAGTAATGCTACAGGTACATCTTTTGCCAATTTTAGTAAATTTTCAGGGTTTTCCACCTCAGGCCTCATAATTCTATCCCAATTCCCTATAAAATCATTCAATCGTTCTTCTTGCTTAGGCGGTAATATGGCAGTGTAACCTTCCAAAAATCTATGAGAACATGCTCTTCCTACATCGATTGCCTCCTTGCTCATGTAATCTAAATTACCAGGACCTAGGCCAATCAGCCATAAGCCAGGTGACAACTCCTTCTCCGTCATGGTGAAGGGGTCTAACCGCCTGCCCGTCATGAACATGATGCGACATTTACTAGTACCAAACAGGAAAGTACAGGCTACTTTAACTGAAATTACCAAGCATAATTGGTTGTCTAAGGAATACCGAATATTCTCATCAGAAGACAGAAATTACAGGTTAATTCCCCTCTCTGTCTCAGCCGATGCAAACTTACCAAGCCCCCTATCCAGCTTTGAAACAGTTTTCTTGGAAGGAAAACCAAATGAAATCATAGATACGGATTGGTGGAACCATTTGAAAAATTTAATTGGTGAAAAAACGCTAATTGAGCACAAAGAATCATGGCCCTCATCACATGAATTTTTTGGGGATATGATGATAGTCAAATTAGACGACAATGTAGAAAAATATTCTTCTGAAATTGCTCAAGCAAAACTACTTTCTCATCCATTTGTCAGGTTAGTACTATCCGATGGAGGAGTGTTGGGAGAGTTAAGAATTCGAAATCTAAAACCTATAGGAGCGCGTAGAGGTGCACAATTATATCTTGAAAACATTCCATCAGAATTAACTCACACAAAGACCTTGGTAAAAGAATCCGGCAAATATATCACATGCGACCCACAGATCGCGTATTATTCAACCAAACTTCAAACAGAGAGACTGGAAACTCTGCGATTTGCAAAGGAATTAAGAAAGGAAATCAATCGTCCATTGGCTGTTTGCGACCCTTTTTGTGGAGTGGGACCTGCGTTATCGACTCTAATATCAGAAAAGGACTTAGTTGGGAAAATTCTTGCATCTGACTTGAATACTTCGGCAGTTGAATTACTATTTGAAAATCTTCAAAGATGGGACAAAAGGGAATATCCTAGTGAAGCCACTCCTATCGAGCAGTATTATGACGATAGAATAGTTGGGCAAGCTGACGCCACTAAACTATCAAGTAATTCAAATTATTCAGGCAAGTGGGATTTTCTACTAGTAAACTTGCCTCATCGAACAATCGAATTTTTACCCAAGTTAATTCCATTACTCAATCGAAATAATGTTTCAATGATACGTGGTAGAGTAATAGTGGCTGAGTCAGATATAAAAAATGCTAATGAAAAGATAAATCAAATTCTTCCACCAATCGCGAATGGTAAATCAAAACCCGAACTAAAAATCAAGAGAGATTACAGTAGTGCTCTACGTCTATGTTCTTTTGAGGCTTGGATAGAAAAGGAAATTAGTTGATTTCCAAATCATTATGTGCATTGGGGAACTCGGGAAATCAAATGGCATTAAGGGAATGGTGGAAAGATTCTTCTAAAAGTAAAAAAATTACAGCAGTATTTTTGATATCAACATTTATGCTATCAATTAGCTATGTAGGAGTTGGTTACGTTGTTGCACAGAGTCTTGCAATTAATCCAGGATGTGGGATGTGGGAAAATAATACTCCGTCCAATTGGGACGTAGATGATGATTGGGATAGTTTTGAGCCTTGGCCTGATGCCGAAGAACGTGTTGACATTAGAAGGAATTTTGATTCATCACCATATCAGATGGATACCTTTGAAACCGTATCTTTCTCGCCGAGAGGCGATTCAGGCATCTCTCTCAGTGGATGGTATGTGGAAGTGGATCCAGAAGCGCCTGTGATTATTCAAACACATGGAATGCCCATGAACGGAAAATGTAAACCGGAAATGCTGCTTATGCAAGGATATCTCGCCGAAGGAGGAATAAACTCTCTATCCTTCGACTTGAGAAATTATGGTGAAAGTGATATAGTGGGAGATTACATCGCCGTTGGCCAAATTGAGTACAGGGATGTCTTAGGAGCGTATGACTGGCTAATTTCAGAGAAGGGATACAAACCAGGAGAGGTTGGTATGACAGCTATCTCAGCAGGAGGAGGCGCAGCAATAGCATTCTCAAAAGAAGACGGAATTGGGGCATTATGGTTGGATAGTGCTGTTTTAGACTTCCCTCTTTTGGTAAATAATGAGCTTGAAAGGTTAGGCTTTCCAGCGTTCTTTGCTGGTCCTGGAGTCACCGTTGGGGGCTGGCTAGCCGGTGTAGAACTGGACGCTAATAATCCAATGGATGCAGCGGAAAATGCTGGAAACAGGGCAGTTTTCCTAACTCACGCTATAGATGATCCGAGAGTCTCCATTGTGCATTCAGAAAGATTTGAACAAAGAATGTTAGACAATGACGGCAACGTTACTACATGGTATGTTGAAGATAGGGGGCATGTCGATGCTATATGGGGCAATTCCGAAGAATACCAAACAAAGTTGGCGGAATTCTTTTCTAATGCCCTAAATTAGGTGAGCTAAATTCGGCAGCTTTTGATAATCCTAACAATTTATTGAACAAAGTAACGCCAGCAACTATACAGCCCCATATATTGAAAACCAAGTCCAACAAAAGTAAACAAAAGATATCCAAATGGCTGCCAAAAAACTTCTATTACGGTAAATAAATCAATATTTCCTTGAGGCAAATTTCCTAGTAAGGGTAAAGACGATATGCCTATCAAAGTAAATGGCAACCCAAATAAAACTGTAAATATCCCCATGTATAACGTACTTTTTGTAAAAATTTCACTGTCATGATCGAAATTGGGGTTTTTTCTGTCAGCCTCACGTACATTCTCTCTCATTGTCAAGATTACATACTTCAGAAATAATGCGAAGGCGCAAATCCCAGCGATCTGAGCAAGAACAAGAGCATTATACAACCAAGATAAAACGAGCATAAACAATACTGTAGAAAGGAATAACTTATCTGTCTTAGTTGATGAAAAAAATGTAAAAAAGGAATATAATTCTATGAAGCTGTCTCTTTTCTCTACCCATTCTTGTTGGCCTTCCCTGACTCGTAGCCTATGAACGGGCATCCTCCGTCGCTCATGGCTACCTAGGGGGTGATCACGTTTGGAAGCCATAACCTGACCATAGATTTAGGAATGATAAATCTTGGGCCGAACTGATGCCAGATTTCATAATTCGTGTAAAAGATTAGTGGCGCCCCGACCGGGATTTGAACCCGGGTCGCAGCCTCGACAGGGCTGCATGATAGGCCACTACACCATCGGGGCAGTAGCATCACGACAAAGGTAGTGTATTTCAAACGCACC
>Ga0163110_10000412_pt1 | contig 19950 bp, 17 predicted proteins | sample CRUFie1St17metaG_FD_108703 | JGI IMG/M metagenome (GOLD analysis project Ga0163110, IMG submission 108703) | Marine microbial communities from the Costa Rica Dome - CRUD Field 142mm St17 metaG | ecosystem: Environmental > Aquatic > Marine > Oceanic > Photic zone | place: Costa Rica: the Eastern...
TAAGTTTACTTCCTTGTTTTAAACCTAAAACTTCTGAGATTGCTTTATACATCTCATCCATTCTGTCCAAATATCTAAATAGTTTTACCTGTTTTGCAAACTCACTATTTTTCATAAACTGTTTTGTAAGTTGTTTAGTAAATCCTGGTGTGTTACTCATTAGAGAAATTATAGCTTTTCTTAAATCTGTTGTTAACACCCCGTCTTGGTAAAACCTTCTTAAAGCTTTTAGAAAATCATCAACACTAGTTAATCTAGCATCAGTAACATCATTTAAAGCGTTTTCTAATTCTTTATAAGAATACCTTAAAAATGGTGGTAAAGAATTAAAATCTTTAAAGTCAATTAATAATTTGTCATATTGTTGTTTTGTTATTGTTTCTTCTCCACCACCTGGTAATTCTCTTATATACCTTGTTGTGGTGTTATACAAACTTTCATCCGCTAGTTCTTCTATTCCAGATGGTTTACCATCTGTAGCGTCTTTCATTATTAAATCTTGTAATTCGTCAACACTTAAAATCTTATTATCACTTAAACGAACCACATCATTTTCCATTCTTACTACTGGTGAATTTAATATAATATCATCCCAATCTTCTTTTGAGGATTTGGCTATTAAATTATCAAAATTATCTAGATATTTTATATTAATATCCTCAAAACCTTCTAGTCCTAATCTTTTAAAAAGTCTATTAACATTATCTGGTGATAAAAAATTATCTATTTGGTCTCCAGTAATTTTTCTAATAAGTTTGTCGGATTGTTCATTTAAAATGTTTGCATTAGAACTTTGGACCATTATTTGATTAATCCTATATAATTCTTCGTTTAATGTTTTTTTATATCGCATACTCTAATTCTTTTTGTTTTCTTCTATTATCGATGTCTTCTTTCTTCTTAATAAATACTTTATCACTATCATAAATTAAATCAAAAAGTGTATCTAAATCATCCATGTCACCCTTATTTACACCTTTTAATAAATCATCTAGTGCTTTCTCACCTTTTTCTAACTCACCATCTCCTAGTTGAAACAACCAATACTCTAATATTTCTTCATCATCAGTATACGATTCTATTGTTGCTCTGTAAAGACCGTCTAGGTCAACATTAAGTACATCCACTATAGTTTCAACCGTCTCTTCAACGTCTAATACTGTAACATCTTTACCCTCATTTAAATTTTCAACAGTAATTACGGTATTACCACCTTCCTTTTTTATTTTAACATCACCTGGAATTTCTTGGTTTAATATAGTTTCTATTTCTTTTATTTCATCTGGGTTATTACCTATTAAGTTTTTAGCTATTAAAGCAAAAGCAGTACATAACCCACTTTCTTTTACCGCATCAGGGTCCAAATTAATTTTTATTGTTTTTAGACCTGTTATGGGTGCCGTGCCATCTTTTATAGAAAGAGCATCTAACATTATATTCTTACCATTTATATTAAGCATAACATCAAAACAATCAACTGTAGACATAATACCAAAACCAACTAAATTAGCTGCTACAATTTTTGCTGGTACACCTAGACTATATTTTGCTTTACCTAAAAATGTTCTCCAAGCATTTCTATTAGCAAACATCATACTAGCTATCTCGTCTATTTGTGTACTAAATTCTTTATAGGTTATCCCACCAATTGCATCTGCGAAAGCTGGATTCATTCTTTTAAGTGAATAAAATTCTACAGCGTCTAGGGTTGAGAATCTTTTTAAAAAATCTATACTTTCTTTTGTTGATTGGTCTAGTAATTTTAACATTTCTTCACCATTTTCTTTTAAAGCTTTATATAGTGCTGGTCCTTTTTTGGGGAATTTTTTTACCATTCTTGTTTGTCCGTTTTTTAAACCATACTCTAACATTTTAGCTATTTTTTTATCTGAAATACCAGCTACTTTAATAGCCTTTGAAACTTTTAATACTTTTAAAAAAGGAACTACCTCTAAACCTATAGCTAAAACACCCCAACCTGTTTGTCCTTGATATAGGTCAAATACACCACTAGCTACTCCAGTACCAATAGATGCGTATATTAATCCAGCACCTAGAGGTGCTCCTACACCAGTAGCCACTAAAATAGTACCAACAACAGCTAAAGCTAAAGAAAACATATCCCACCAAAATTGTACTTCATCTTGTTCTTCAGTGGTCATCCCTTCTCTTTCTATTTTACTTTCGTTTTCTTTTAACCATTTTTCTTTGTCTTCCTTACTCATGTCATCCCAATTATCTGGTCTTTCTGCTATAAATGCAAATACATCACCAAACTTTTTTCTAATTTCTCTTTCTTCATTAGTCAATCCTTTTTCACCAACACCAAACCCACAGTCTGTCCTTAATAACATTTCTGCGAAATCATACATATTTTTAAAATATCTAGTGTGTTGTTCTGGGGAAAGTGGGTAGGACTCTTCTTTATTTTTTCTATCACCAACCATATAAGACCACTGACCACTCTTGTAAGCATTTTCTTTTTCGTTAGTTGATTTTTTAATATAGTCTGATACTAACTTTAAAAGTTCTTGATTTGTTGCTGATTCTAATTTTTGAGATAACTCTTTATTAGTTTGTTTATCTCCTGTGTACCAATTATTTTTATTTACACCTAAATCTTTTCCTGTTGTTTTAGAGTAAGCTTTTTGTAAATACATTAAAACTTTTGGTTTTACATTTTCAGGAATTGGTTTATCACCTACTAGATAAGGTCTACAAAAATACTTAGTATTCATTTTTGCTTCTCCTTCAAGAGCAAAAAGCGAAGGAATAACAATTTGAGCGTCATCAATTTCAAACCCTGATTCTTGATATGTACCATCCAGTGCTAAACCCGTTTCACAATCTACCTTTTTACCTGTTTTTCTATTAACACAAACTTCTACACCTTTTAACATGATTGTCCTAATACCAGGTATATACTGGTAAATGGCTTGTCCTGTCGCTAAACTGTAATTACTAAAAAATTGATTATCAGGATTGTAAGGGTATAAATAACCCTGTATATATTGTTGTACATTATAAGGTAACTCAGCATAACTACTTTGGGGTATTAAAGAAAAAGGAGTTATATCAAACTTAGTTAGTGTATTTTTTATATTATTATCTAAATTATTCCAAGCTTTTTCAGCTTCTTGTTTAGTACCACCATAACTTTTTACTGGTTGGTTTGTAGGTATAACTTTTATGTAAGTACTTTGTTGTTCTTTTATAATCCTTTGAGCATATAATTCCATAATAGTTTCTGATATGAAACTTATTAATTCCTTATGTTTTATTAATACTTTTTTATCTTTAGACATACTAGTATAATGGATTTGCTTTACCTCTACTTGGTTGGTATGAATCCGACCATTTAGTATTCCCTAATTGATTTGCTACACCTCTTGCGATACCGGAGTCCCAAACACCCATACTTGCAGTACCCGCACCACTACCATCTGATGATTCACCACTTTCTGTCCCAGAATCTTGTTCACCCAATTCATAACCTAACTCCATGTTATAATCTGCTGCTGGGTCCATATAACTATCTTCTGGACCATCACTATCAAAGTCGTATGCTTTTTTCTCTTTAGAATAGTTAGTGGGTGCCTCAACAAAACCCTCATCCTCAAGTTCAGGTTCGGAACCTAAAGCTCCGTCACTTTTAAAACTATAATCTGAAACATCACTAGCATCTGGATAACCACCTTGTATACCACTCATAATATCTTCTTCTATTGTTGTTTCTTCACAAGGTGTGGTTTTTTCTTTAAACTCTTGGTGGTCAAATGAATTAGTTACACTATCTATATTATCTGCCATTTGTGCTATTTTAGATTCCATCCAATCATCTAATTCTTCATTATCTTCTAATCTATCGTACATACTTTGTGATTTTTTAGCGATATTAAATAATTGACTTTTTGCCATATATGAACTTTCGTGATGGTCTTCTTTAATCGTTGGGTCATGTGATATCCCCATGATTTCTTTTACTCTATCTATTTGTTCTTGTATTGGTGTAGGCATAACTAAATCTATTTATATAATATAAATATAGTCTTTTGTGTATTAAAGCCTAGTTTTTTATAACTCTAAAATATCTGGATTTTCCTCTATATATCTATTTAGACCTTCTTGTAATTCTAATAAATCTACATTTTTTTGTATTGTTACGGTTGATGTGTAGTCATCTTCATCGTCTACCCAATTCATATCATCAAATAATTCACAATACTCTTCTAAATCCTCTAAGAATAGTTCTAAATCTATTATTTTACTGTCATCATTTACATTGTATGAGGCTTCAATAAATATAGTTCCTCTGTAATCATCTATATTGTGGGAAATAATTTCTTCTATCATAATTTAAAATCTTTTTGACTTTAAATATTATGATATTTCTAAAAAGTATTAAAGTCTACGAGATTTTAACCAGAAAATTTCTCTACCAGCTCTGGTTTCTAAGGCTCTAAGTTTTTGTTTGGATTTTCTAAGTTCTAAATTTTCATTTTTTTCTAAATCATTCATTAAAAATGAAACAAATTCTAACATATCAGCATTTAATTCTTCTACGTACTGTACTCTGTCTTGTAGTTGTACGATTTGGTCTTCTTGTAAACTTAGTATTTCTTCTGGCGTTAAGATTTGTTCTATCTCATCTTCTAAATCTTCTAAAGCTTCCAAATTGTTGTCATCTTCCATATCAGTATTTAATTCTAAATCATCAACCATAGCTAATGTTTCGTCATCAGCTAATTCTTGTTCTAAAATATTTTTAATTACTTTTGTTAGTTGTTCTTCTGATAATGTTACTTTTTTTGCCATGTTCTTTTTTTTATATAAATATACGGTTATTTTTATTTGGTATTCTATTTATTTTGTGTATCTTTGTTTTATGAAAGAAAAATTAAAAAACTATAAATTAGTAGGTGTTCCTTTAAATAATCAAGCTAAGCATGTAGAGATTGGAAAATTAAGACAAAAAGGTCTTGCTCATGATGCTTACTGGAGTATGGGAAAATCTTACTACTGGGTAAAACGAGGAAATAAAATTTAAAAACAATTTAACAAAATGGGACATTGGGAGGACTTTTGGTGGGACATAACCGAAGACATTAATAAAAGGGGTTTAAAAAAAGAGTTTGAAGCTCAACTTAAAAAAATGGAAAGTCAAGATAAACATAAATACAAAGATTCTAGGGGTAGATGGGATTATGCTTACCATAAGGTTACAAAACTTTATCAAGATAACAAATCTAAAGTTGGTACATAACAAAAAAACCCTGATTATTAGTCAGGGTTTTTTTTGTTGATGATTAAATCATTTAAAATCTATATGAGAAACTAAGATTGAAAGTTCCCTCTCTTTCTCCGTTTTCATCTTCTTTTAATCCCACGCTATAGTTAGGTTCAACGTTAAGTCCTTTCCACACGTTATAAGAATAACCAACTCCAACCGTTAAGTTGTCCATTGTTTCTTCTGTTGGTGCTTGAGCAGATAGGTATACATTTGCATCCCAGTAGTATCTACCCCAAAGGTCATAATTAGTTTCACCTTCTTCATTTTCACCAGCTTGAATTAACCCTAAAGTCCAGTTGTCATTCAATTTATAACCGAAACCTAAGTTTTGAGTCACTTTGTCAAGTGTCTCTTCTTGGTCACCGTCATAAGTTGTAACAGCTATGAAATTTTGAGCCGACGCAAACATTGTTGAAAATGCTACAGCCATTGTTAAAATCAATTTTTTCATTTTTTTATTTTAATTTTGACTTTTATACTTTCTAGTTATTTTTTACGAGATGTTGGAAAGTCTTCATCTCTACACCTCTATTTTACTTCTTAGTAAAAAATGACGCTAACAACACTAATACCACTAAACCAACAAATCCTCCATTACCTAGAGAGTTGATAAGAGCAGTAAGGTTACCTACCACATCCATGTTGAAAATAGCACCGCCTGTTAATACAAACCAAAGAATAGATACTGGAATTACTGCCATTAAAATTGACCCTAATCCTCCGAAAAATCCTGTGATGTACTTAATTACTGAATCCATGTTAATTTCTTTTTTTATCAGTTTATATCTCTTTAGTTCCGGTAACTCAAGAGATGACTTTTTAAATTTGGATACCCATTTTTTTAAGTCTTGTTAATATGTACCGCTAAATTACGAAAAGTCAATATTTTTTAAAAAAGTTGTGTTTTAACTATAAAATATGGTAAAAATTTAGCGGTTTGGTTTCTTATTTACGACAAAACAAACTTGATTTAGCGTTATATTTGTCTTATTTTTTAAAAAAAAGTAAATGGCATTAAAAAAAATAAAAGAACAAAACAAAGATTATAATATATCAATTTTAGATTTATTAAGAATTGTAGACCCATCAAAAACAGGTAAATTTATGAATTTACTGTTAAAAGAATTAAAGTCTATTCCGGAGAATGAAGTGGGTGAAGAATACCAAGAAAATGTAGGTATATATCTAGATGGTATGGTAGGGCTTAATAAAATATTAATATCTTATTTAATAGAATTAGTAGGTGGTGTTGAGACTGTTAGATGTATGTCTAAATTTTTAGAGTTAACAGAAAAAAGACTAATAGAAAAGAATGATATACAAGAATACCCTAACTTAGTAGAACTATGTGATGAGGTTTATAAGACAGAATTAAAATTAAAAAATAAAAGTGTTGAGCCTCATCAAGATATTATTATAAACGATTCTAATTATTTAGTTTTAAAACCACTAAATGTTATTTCCTCTAAAAAATATGGTGCATCTACAAAATGGTGCACTTCCAGTGTTAATCCTGAAACTTTTTATAGTTACTCTAAAAAAGGTATATTAATTTATATTATTTCACGTAAAAAAAATACTAAATGGGCGGTATATTATGAGTTAGATAAAAAAGAATTATCGTGGTGGGATAGTAAAGATGAAAGAATAGATGGTTTAATGGTTACTTTACCTAAAAAACTCAAAAATGACATTTTAAACTATATTTTAAACGAAAAACACCCAAATAGTCATTATTTTGACGAAGAAACTAAAGAATTGTCAAATAAACCCACTAATGAAATGGTTATTGTACCTGATGGACAAGTAGTTAACACTCCGGAACCGTTTACTGGTATTTGGAGAAATCAACAAAATTTACCCACCTGGACATCATCTAGTACAGATGAAAGAATAGACGAATTAGTTAATAAAACTTTAGAATATCACTATACTATTAGTGCTTTACAGGAAGGTGGGGAAGAAATTAATTAGAATAATATTTTAATTTTTCTGAGTAAACAGATTCTGGTTGTACACCTTGTAGTGTTTCTTGTACTTCACCATTTTTAAATATTTTTACACTAGGAATTCCTCTGATACCAAATCTCATAGCTATTTCTTTCTGTATATCCACATTAACCTTATATACTTTATTTGGGAATGTTTCAGATAGTTTACTTATTGTGGGTGTTAACATCCTACATGGTCCACACCATGGAGCCCAAAAATCAATTAGGACAGCCTTTCTTTCCTTATCATTAATAATTTGGTCAAATTCTTTTGTTGTTGTAATATCCATAGTTAATTTTTTCTTAAAAATACAAATAGTTTAATCAATAATAAATAGACTTTTACTTGTATAATTCTATTTTTTTACTTATCTTTGTAGTATGAAAAATCTAATAATAATATTACTAACACTTATATCTTCAGTAACTTACTCACAAGTTATTGATTATGATTCTTTTGACAATAATCTTATCGATAGTTTAGTGTTTGTAGAAATTAATTCTTACCGTTCTGAGATTGGTAATCCGGAGTTAGTTTATTCAAAAAATTTACACATTGGTCTTTCTAAGTATATCACTGGAGTTTTAGTTAAACAACAAAGTGCTGGTCATCCTGATGGTCAAGAAGTTTTAAATAATATTAGTGATAAAGTTTCTAAAGAAATAAATTCTAAGTTTTCCAATAAAGTGTTAACATATACTATAGATAGATATGCTGAGGTAAGTTTAAAAACTAGTAAAAAACCTGAAAAATTTACTACATATCAGGAGTTAGCAATATACTTGGTTACTTTATGGAAAAATTCTCCTGGACATAATCTAATAATCCAATCTTGGGCGTCTATAGGTGATGATGTTATTGGGGTAGCTTCAGGTTCAGTACAGATTGGTGATTATGATTGGGGTGGTAAAACTTACGTTGGTATTTACGCCTCGTTTCAAATTAACTACAATTATGTTAGATAAATTATTGTAATCTTCCGTTTTTAATGACTGCTTTAGGTAATTGTACTTCGAATCTACGGTCTTCTTTAGTAGCAACTCTACCTTCTTTTTCGTGTTGTTTTTGTTCTGGTGTGTTATAATTTGCATATACCGCGTTTCCTGATTTATTGTTTTCACCTCTACCCATAGCTTTAAATTTTACTTTACCAAAAAGGTCTGAATAATTTTCTTTTAAATGTTTAACAACAGCTTCTGCTCTTTTCTGACTTAAACATAAATTATAGTCTTTACGTAGTCCTGTTGGGGAACCATTTTTTCTTGTGGAACATCCTGGGAAATATCCCCCACCTATTTCTTCTGGGTTAGCATCTATAGAAGAGAAAGCATTTACGATAATTTGTTTACCATTAAGTTTTTGTTGTAAATATTGTTTTAAAACCCCTTGTTGTTTAAGTATATATATTTTATTTAATTCGTCTTTAATTGATTGAGCGGCTGATGGGGTGATATCTGCCTTATCAAACTCAAATGGGTCAGTGACACTAAATTTAAATTCTTGTGTTACAACCTCAGGTGGTGTTTTAGGTGTCCACTCTTCGATTCCGGCTGTAGGTAACAATCTAATATCACCCTCTAAATTCCAAGCATACTTTCTATTTTTAGGTATATAGTTATTCATACTAAGGTACCCTTTTTTCTTAGATGTTTTACCTTCAGTTTTACCCATAGCTTTTAAATCATCTATTTTTCTAAGACGAATTGATGTAACTGCCATGGCTAGTCTTTGTTTTGTTTTAGTACCGTAAACTAAGAATCTAAATTGTCCTTTGGTTTGTTGGATTCCGTAAGTTCTTATATCCTCACCTATTCTGTCGTACATTTCATCGTACTGGTATTTCCATGACTCTGACTGATTACCCACAAATCTAGAACCTTCCCTTAGATTATACAGGTTGGCTTGACCTTGAGCGTCGGATTTTCTATTGTCTATTTCTATAAATGGTATATCCATATTACCACCAATTACTGGAGTTACTGGTTCGTCTATTCTTATTCTCTCCCCATCAAACTCAGTGAAACCCTTTTTAGCTAATGTGACATAACCATCATTACCAAAAGGTCCTATATAACGATAACCAGCTACAGGACCACCTATATTTTTATCTTTAAATTTTTTTTCTGTATAAATGGTAAGTCCATTACTATTCCATTTTAGAAAAGGAAATTCTTTAACAGGTTCGTCAATAATTTCATCTTCAACGTCTATTTGTTCCTGAATAATATCTAGACCCATTATTTCTTTAAGTCTATTAATTTCTTTTAAGATTGTTTTTTCCATGGAATACTATTTAATTCCACATTACATGAACTGTTTTATCATTTAGATTAATTTCTAATTCTGTAGGGAAAACCGAGCCTGACATTATATCATCTGACATTTCGTCCTCATAGTGCCATTTACCTTCTTCATCACTACTAAAACCACCCATATCATCAACTAACAATTCTATTTCTTTTTCTGCCTCTACTTTAGTGTACTCTTCATCATAAATTTCTACCATAGCATTTATCACAACACTAGTAGTATATATACTCACGTCTTTAATGCCCCAACTTCTAACATCCATATCATATCTCCAGTTAACATAACAATTTGTATATGTTACATCTATGTCTCTACCTTTGTATTCTGGAAAATAATTTTCTAACCCATAAAAATAAACATCTTTTACCTCACTAGTAAAAGCGTTTGGGTCCTCCGAAAGTTGTTCATTAACAACATTCTTCACTATTTTGTCTATTTGACTTTCTTTTACAATTATTTTTTTCATTAATTAAAGCTTTTAAATGCTAGCTGCTAGCATATAATAAATATATATATTATACTATAAATATTAATATATTTTTATTATCATTAATTTATGAATAAATTATTATTAGCTGTATTACTTTTTTTGTTGGGTCAGACAATTATATGGTTTCAGACAAATGGACAGTTTTTATGGAAATGGTTTGAAAAACACCCAATAATTTTATCTATTACATTAGGTAGTATAATATCATATTGTTTTATCCACGCAACCAAATACGCTTATCTTTACTTTGACGGTTTATTGTGGCCTGGGAGATTTCTAGGGTTTGCTTTAGGGATTAGTTCATATGCTGTCTTAACTTGGTTATTTATGGGAGAAGGTATTAGTGTAAAAACTTTAACTTCTTTAATTTTAGCTCTAGGTATTATTTGTGTACAAGTTTTCTGGAAATAACCTTATCTAACATCATATTTATATAATATGGAACTCACATTTAAAGATATATTATTAGAAGATTATAAGGGAAATATTATAACAAAAGCGTTACCCAAAGAACTCGATAATGCCCTTTTTACACTCATTCATATACTCGGTGGGTTCGATACCTCAGATGTTATTAACTTTGCAAGGAATGCAAACCATAGAGAGAAGAGACTACTAAATAAGATGGTTAATGACCTACGTTTATACGATAATGTGGGGGTCCGTGGTTTTGATAAAGAAAGTATAAAAAATTCGTCTAGATACCGTGCTTTAACGATATTTTTAAAGACAATTGCTGATACAGGTGGTGCTGATTCTTTAATGGAACAAAAATCTCCTACTGACCCTTATTTTGATGAGTATGTTAAACCAGAATATAAAGATTATATTTTTAAACAATGGGATAAATTAGGTAAAGCTGATTACGGTGTTTTAAAGTATTTTAATGTTGGGGAACATGAGGGTACAGAAGATTATACGGATTTTCGTAATGTAGGTGACATTGTGTACCCCCTATTAGTAATGGAATGGTTAGGTGGTATAGAAAATACTGATTTTGCACAAGCTCCTTGGATGGAAACTAGTGAGATGGGTTTTGAAAATTTAAAATTTAAGGTTGAACCTATAGGTTTTGATTATTTATATGATGACTCTGTAAACTTTGGTGAATCTGGTTACGCTTGTTGGGATATTAGGGTGTTAATCGATGTAAATGAAAATATTGGACTTGATGATAGTGACTATTTAAAAGAACTATTCCCAGAAAGTGCAAGAAATAAATTAAGTTCATTTAGATATTATACTGAAGACCAAATGGAAACTATAGAATCTTTATGGTACCACTATGAACAGTATAGAGATTTAGTTAACCAGTTCTGTAGAGTTGAGGTTGTTTTAGTTTAACGTCCCACCTTCGCAAACATCCCTTGAAAAATTTCTTCGATTGCACCTATTACGGCATACTGGTCATCACCCCAGTTTGATTTGTGTTTATCTATAATCTTATCCACAACAAATCTTAAATCTTTTTCTAGTAAATCCCATTTGTCAGGACCTTCACTTTCCCACCAGTTATCATCTTCGTTAATTTTACTAACGATTCTTTTTAACTGTTCTTCTGATATGATTATTTTTGTCGCCATTTTCTATAAGGTCTAATATAATAATGTTTAAAAAAAGTGTCTATCTTTTCCCACCCTAATTTTTTTCTTAACTTATTTTCCCATATTGTTAAAGGACAAACCAAAACTGGTGAAAATATTAAATGTAGAATCCAGGTATTAACTGGTAACCACACCCAGAATGGTTCGTTCATAACTAATAGAGGAACTGAGATTAAAAATCCTAAAATACCTAAGTGGTGAAATAGGACCAAAAAATATAAAAGAATTTTTGTCATTAGACCAGTATCTTTTCTACTTTTTTCTTTTTCATCTCAGATAAAGTCTTAACCTTCTTAATTAGAAGGCTAAGTTTTTTATCTATTTGTTTATATGTAAGTTTTTTCTTTTCCATATTTTTTTAATATCCACCACCTCCACCAGATGACATTCCACCACTACTATAACTATTTCCCGTAGAAGTTCTAGTTACGGTTGGTGTGTTTACACGTGTTACTGGTGTACTCACCATTCTAGTAGGTTCATCGGCTGTCATAAATGGAGCGTCACCACATCCAGGAGGACTCCATCTTATACATTTGTTAGACCCATCTGGTTGTGTCTGATACTCTCTACAAATACAAGGTCCACCCGTAGTCATTCTTGCATTTGCTGGTGAATGTGAAGTACAAGCCATATAACACAATCTACCTTCCACCATATGAGTGTGGTAACCCGTACAACCTCTAAGACTTGCATCTGATAAAGCTTCTGCAACTGTTAAGTAACATGGTTCACCATCTATATATTTAATTTCACTATCATTACCACAAACAGGAACTGAAATTCCGTTTGGTATAGGTGTAATTCCTTGTCTAACATACGTAGTTTCTTCTTCAGATACAGTACATATATCACTACTGATTAGTAATGATAATCTTCTATTAGTATAACTTAATGTACTGTTTATAACTTTATTAATGCCAAATACATTATAGAGTGGGAACCAAATATCCGTACCATCACAACAATTTGTATTAATCGTGTTTACTGTTATTGGATTTGTACTATCCATAATTAAACTTTCACACGCCATAACAACCGGTGCTGTACTATTTATCGGTAATTTTACACCATCAACATCTACGTTGTCAACATTACAATTAAACCATCCACCACAACCATCTAAACACGCTTGTAGACTATCATAATTTACAGAATCATCACTAGTCACCGCTTTACTTAAAGGTACACAAGCTTTTTGATATTCCCCGACTAAAGTATTTAGTGTTGATTGACACACATAACCTCTATTAACAGTAACTGTATTAGTAACTGCGTTAGTTGTTGAACCAACATCACTTCTTGGTGCTGGTACTTCACAGTTAGCCTCATCAACTACTGTAGGGTCTACCGGTGGAAGGAATGAAGGTCTAGAACCGTCTCCCCCAATAGTGTCACAGTGTTGTAAACATTCAATTAACGTAGTGAATCCACCACTATTACCTACTAATTCAATACAACGACCCTCTACACAAGTAAATGTACTCTTATTACCACTTCGTTCCTGAGTATTCCATCTTAACTGATTAGTATTATGGTCTAATTTAGTTAAACAACCACCATATAAGACTCTACCTCCTTCACCTATATCTGAAGTACAATTTGTAACATCACTATTATCTAACAATTCTTTTTGTTTTCCAACCTCTGATGTTACTTCTTGTAGTGGTTTTTTAGTGAAGTCTGAAACCATAACTGAAATGTGAGCTGAATCACCTTTAAAAACAGTTAGACCACTTTCCATACCACATGTACATGTGTTATAATTAAATACTTGTCCTTCAGGACATCCTGGGTCTAAACAACTATTAGACTGTGTTAGTCTTGGTGTTGGACCTGGTTCTCCACAAGTTGTAGTTACATAATTATATGGTTGACTACATGAACATCCCATTACTGACCTACAAGGGTCTACTTGTGAAACTTTGTATTTGTAACCAGTATTCGGGTCTTGGATTACAGAACCAATCATTCCTTGTGTTGGTGTTAGTCCGTCTATTGTAACACAACAATTTACTGTTTGTGTTAAAGCTTCAACCTGATTATCATATAATGGACCAAAATTACAACTAGGTATCGCGTATATACTTCTACATGGTGATGCTGCTGGAGTATTATCCGGACAGTTATCTAAACACTCTTGTTCTGTTACGTAACCACTAGTTCCACTTATTTCAACACAATAATGATTAATAGTTGATTGACAGGTACAAGCAGCACCTGCTATTTGAATAGTAGAATTTATATTTGCTGGTCCTGTAGTTGGATTATAGTGATTAAGAATTAGCTGATGCATCTGAAGGAATGTTTGACCCATAGCTAATGGTATACCTAAACTATTAGCTGTACTGATGAAATCTGTAAAATTAGTAAAGCTTTGTTGCATTGCTGGGTCTGGACAAGTTTGACAGTATATGGATGTAATCATATTCATATAACCACCCACATTAGGTCCTGTACATAACCAACTAGGTCCACCAGTTCCTGGTATTGACTGTTCGTAGTGATAATCCGCAAAAGTAGTTAAAATACCATTTAGTGACAACCAGTCAAACATTGAAGTTAAATTATTAGCACCTCCAAATGGTATTAGAGTATCGTTAGCACAGCTGTTTTGACTGAAAACTGTTTCTGTTACACACGACCAAGAAGTACAGTCGTTAACACAATTAAGTTCACACTCATCTAGTGCTGATAGATATCCACCTGCTAATGCTGTTAAGTACGTATATTGACCTGTTCCATTTCCTGGGTCTATACATTGAGTTGTATTACTACCTGCTATTTGTACACAATCATATGTTTCTGGTACCTCTATATTACAACCACACATACCTTCAGCACCTGTGACATCATTAGTAGATGTAATGTTATTTAAAGCACCTTGAGCGTGGTAAGGTACCGGTGCAATACTTAAAGTAGGTGTTTGTATCACTTCAAATATCTTACCATCTCTTCTAACAACATATATAGATTGTGAAGGACCAACATTACAAATTATACCATCAAACACATTATTATCAATACCATCTAAGAATCCAAGAGGTATAGTATATTCATCTAAAAGAATACCATTATAATTATATTTTCCTAGTTTATATGTTGGTACTGCAACTCCTGTTGTTGCGTTATCATATAATACTAACATTAAATTAGTATTACTATCAAAACTTATATCGCCGGTACATTTATAACCAGCTGGTAGTGAGAATAGTGAAGTTATGTTTGCTGTTGTATTAGTACTATTAACTAAATCTATTTCATAGACATCAAAGTTCGCACTTAATAACTTAAATTGAGTAACATTAGTTAAACCTCTACCTATAGTTAAACTTAAATTTATAGTTCTATTAAGTGTTGGTATAACATTCGATGTTACGTACCATTCTTTTATTTCATCTGGTTTATATGTGAAGACTAACATATCTGGTGGTGTGACTGGTAAAACTGGTGATTGCCAGTATGATACATCTTGGAACGTATATCCAGGGTCTGTAAATATAGCTTGTGATATATTTGAATTCATATCATAGTAGTATATACCAGCATCCGATGTCACTGGACTATCATTAACACTTAATAATATCGGACATTGTGGGATGACTACTGTTTCACAACAACCAGTACTACAAGAATAATAACCAGCTGGAGTTCCAGGATAAACATTAGTACCGGTATTACCAGTACCCACTATCCACTCACACTCACAATCTGGTGGTAGTAATTCGTTACATTTCCACTCGTGACAATCAGACGCACATAAATTAAATGCGTTAAATCCAGTATAAGCACCTAAACCAGTACCTGGGTCTACACAACCATTAATTGTACAATCATATGTAACTTCTGGGTCACAACAGAATTGTTCACATAGTCCTGAAGTACTGTACTGACCTAACGGATAACCTATTACGGGTACACACCCACAATCTATATCTGTACATAAACAAGGTTCAATAGTTACATTCCAACCATTAGTCACACCAGGTGGTAATACACTAGAAACATCAGAAGCTGTAGTTAATACACTAATATTAAAATTATATGGTGATGCTGAAGCTACACTAACAAAAGCCTCCCAAGTACTATACTCAAAACCATTATTAACAAATTCATGACCTATACTCATTAACCTAAATTGTGGATAACCGTTTGGTCCTATACATATATCAGTTGGTAAAGTCAATTGACCACTTGTATATTCTACAGAATTTATTTCATAAGTAGCTGAACTATACGGTACACTAGCGTCCCAATACACGTGGTCTGTAAACACATTTTCTGATTGTGCAAAAGGAGTAAGTAACCCTAAATTTGTTGTTAAAGTATCACTACTAAACGGATAAGTAATTGGGTTTGTTGTAAATGGTATACCTAATTGATTACCTAATGTACCCGGTGCAATTGTATCTATCGGTGGAGAGTCTGAACAAGTACTTGTTGTAGTACCAGATTCACAATCATATGTTATTGGTACACATTCTGTATATGCTGTACAATTAGGGTCACTTAGACAATTATTACAATCATTTAGTGTTGCGAAGAATGGTATTGCTGTTATCGCTGCTGGTACACAGAAACCATAGGAACATGTATAACCTGATTCTGGAACTGGACAACAGTCCGGTTCACATAAAGCTTCAGTAGCGTATGTACCACCGGTTCCCCATTGTTGTACACAGTAACAATCGTCACTACTACAACAATCCTCAAATCTTGTCATACACTGGTAACTAGTTCCACCAGGATTGAAGTATGTATCTAAAGTTTGACAAACTGATGAGTAAGACATTAAAGTAGTTACTGGTGCTCCCGCTGCAACAGCTGCACCATAGAAATCATTCCATGTTGGGTATTCCCAATAACCTGAAGCTGGATTAAAGACACCATTTCCACCAGTTAATTGTGGGTGAGCAATCCACCAAATATTTTTATATGGTCTATAATAAGGTGCATATGTTAAATTGTTAAATTCGTGGAAACAATCCATCCAGTCATAAGTAGTTGCACTCATATTAACCCACATATCATTCCATGTTAATGGTGAGATAGAATACGTGTTTAAAGTATTAGCCACAATCCCAGTTGTATGGGTAAACCTATTTTCGTTAAAGTTAAGATTTGGTAAAGTAGTTCTATAGAAATCTACCACATCATAAACTGTACCAAATAAACCTATGTTTGGTTTTGTACCACAAGTAGGTTCATATGGTCCTTCATCATAACAATTCCAAGAAGTACCACTAACACTATCACAATCACATGGTCCTGTATTGTTGGTTAATGCACTTAAACATTCAGCTTCACTTGAGTATGTACCCCCACTACCCTCTACTTCAAAACAATCACAATCAACAGTTATACATCTACAAGGTGATACACATGCGTCTAGAGCTGTTCCAGAAACAGTAAATAATGATTGACTAACTATATCCCAACTCATACCTGAACTTACACCAGATAAACCTTGTGCAATTAAGTCCTGTATAAAGTAGTTCCATTGACCATAACTAATACCGTTATTTAATGTAGGGTAATCAAAAGCCTGTAGTTTCATTAATGGTCCACCATTCGGACCTAAACAAGGATTAGTTAATGTACTAACTAACACATCTGATTCATAATATAATGTAGAAACGTCTACGTTTGGTAGATTTTGTGAAACATAGTTAACAGCTTCTACAGAATTACTATATTGTATACCTACATTTATATTTGTTCTTCCACTACAAGAACTTATTTCATAACCTTCTGTACAATCCCAAGTGTTTGCACAACAGGTAGTATATGCGTCACCAGATGTTGTAAAAGGTCCCGTCCAACTAGTTGGTACTGTTGGGTATAATCCATTTTCACATTGTACCCCACAACCAATATCTTCACATTGACATCTTTGTTTTACTATACGTGTATAATTCATATTAGTTGGTGCTTGATAGTAACTTGCTATCGCATTTGTTACATCAACCCAACTCAACGTTAAATTAACTAGAACTATACCAGTGTTTATAGCTGTTTGTATAAAATCATTATATGTATACCAAGGACCTCCAGGTAACAAGTCAGACTCTATATAATTTATTTTATATACAAAATATCCAGAAGGACCAATACATGTATCACTATGGTATGCTAAATTTGCTCCATTTGGTCCAGCAGTATTCCATTCATATTCATCTTCATATTTTAATGTACTTAAATTAGTAAATTGATATCCATTATTTGGGTTGGCTATTGCATCACCAATACTTTGTAATCCTGGTGAACCATCAATATTAGTATTGACTATAAAGTTTGTTAAGGTTCTTCCAGAACATTGGTCTATTGTAGTTTCTGGTGTACACCACCAAGTTTGAACACAATTAGTATTACATTCAGTTTCTGAAGAATAAGTTAATCCCGTATATGGAAATTGTGTACATCCACTATTTGTACCACCACTACAAGGTGATGAACATTCCCAAGATTTACAATCAGCACTACACGCTGAATAAGTAGGGAATGTAGCTCCTGTACCACCTATAGATTGACAACCCCAATTTTGTGGTCCTGTTGTTACATCATAACCAAAACATTCATATGACGTACAAAGTGATAAACAATCCACTTCAAGTGAGAACGTACCACCAGTACCTACCATTTCTTCACAAGGACTAGTTTGATTAAGTAAACTTATTGCACTTACATTACTACAATTCCAAGATTTACAAGATTGTTCACAATCAAATAAAGTACTAAATGTACTAGCTGTACCAAAAGGTACCAGTTCACAACCAGTATCAGTACAAGTAAAGTATTGACAGTCAGTAGAACCTGATTGACAATCTGTTTGACTTGAATAAGGTAGTTGAGCGGTTGGTTGAGTACAAGCTGATACACAACCTGTATTTCCTGAAGCTGGGAATATTATAGCTGTACCTTGAGTCAAGAAAGATTCTAAATCATTTTGGAATAGTGAATTAGTAAATGCTGGGAAAGTAACATTATACCCCCATCCTTTTCTTGCTAGGTACCCGTATCCCTCGTCTACATAAGGGTTTACTGGTAGTTCTAGAGCTGTTAACTTAGCAACTGGACATAAACCTGGTGTTCCACCGAGTACACCACCCAATGCCGCTGGTCTAGGACTTGTACCTAGTTTCCAAGTACCGTCTGGTGTTGGGTTACCAAAAGCGTCAGTTTGGTTTCCTTCGTCTATTGATGCAACAACATTTAATGCTAGTTGACTGTATTTGGCCCAATTGTATCCAGCAGTACTATATAAAGGTGCTGTTTGGTCAAATATACCACCCCAAATTCCACTTGGGTATATGAAACATTTTAGGTCAGCGGTATTAGCCGTAACATTATTCCACGTAACTGTATATCCATCATAATCATTTTTCCATACGTTTGTAGGTTGCCAGTTTGCGGTACCTGGATTATTGGTAGGACCTGATGCTGCATTATATTGTGGGTCAATAAAGAAATCTGTTCCGTTATTAGGATAAGAACCTAATGCGTGATATGAACCGTGTGATTCATCCAGAAATACTACATTTAAAATATCAGATGAATAAGGTACTGGGTCTGGTAATCCTTTTGTAATAACAGCATTTCCATTATTCGCAAAAAGTCCGGTAGTTTGTCCTGAAGCTGTTTGGTCCCACCATATATCTTCAACACCTTCATTATAGGCCCATTCTAACACCTGGCTAGAAATTGATGTTTGTGAAACACTATAGGTGGCCCCTGTAAATGTTCCAGTATAAGGTATACTAACCCAAGATAACCATCTTTCATCATTTGCTAATACATGTCTTACATTTCCAGACCAATTATTTAAAGTTTGTGTCCAAGCACTTACACCTGCAAAAGCCTCTATAACTTGATTGAATCCCATTGAGGTTGTGTCATAATAAGCAAATATGTCCGTATCCTGAGATATTAATTGTGGGTTACATCCCCAACTAACACATTCATTTTGACAGTCAGTTAACGAAGTTGCTGAACTAGTATAATCAAAGAAGGTTCCACCGGTACCATAGAATGGTGCGTTCCATAATTGACAACAGTTTGTTGTACATTCGTATGAAACACATACATCTTGACAATCTGTTGTTGATGAGTAGGTGTAACCGCTACCTTCATAACCAACACACCCATTATCCAAACACTCATAAGATATACAACTTCCCGTACACAAGGCTTCGGTTAAATATGTACCACCGGTTCCTACATATTGTGAACAACCCCAATTACCACAATTATATGATGTACAAGAA
>Ga0163110_10000413_pt1 | contig 19943 bp, 12 predicted proteins | sample CRUFie1St17metaG_FD_108703 | JGI IMG/M metagenome (GOLD analysis project Ga0163110, IMG submission 108703) | Marine microbial communities from the Costa Rica Dome - CRUD Field 142mm St17 metaG | ecosystem: Environmental > Aquatic > Marine > Oceanic > Photic zone | place: Costa Rica: the Eastern...
ATCTTACCATCACTGACTGATCGACTGGATTTTATATAGATAAACCGCCATATGTTTCGATCACGTTAACCTAATGTGCTAGTAATATAGAGTGCAGCACTTCAGCCTTTATTGTTAACACCTAGTCACGAAGGTGATAGCCAAGTTGCTCCTTATAGAAATCAAAATAACACCAGCAAAAACCAAGGATATGAAAACTGAAGAAATAAGTTGTGATTTATTTTTCAAAAATATGAAAAAATTTGTTAGCTCTTACTATGCTAATATAAATGTAAAAAGATTGATCCAACAGAATAAAATCAAAGAGGGCATATTAGTAAATATATTTAGAAGCTATAACATGAAATCTAATTGACGAATCCGATTGCTATAGAATTAGGATAACCTAAAGATCTGCTTATGCCGTTAGTGGTTAATAACCAAGAGATAGACGACGCAATAATTGATCAAGAGTTTTCAGCAATAAAGGCCCATTACGAAAGCATGGGGTCTATGTCATGCTGTGAACGAGATGAAGAATTTCGCGGTTACGCACGCGATAATATAATTTTTCGAGCGTTACTCACACAGGAGGCCCAGAGGTCTATATCTGAACCAAATGCAAAAGAAGTCGACGAAGCCTTCAGCAAATTAAAAAAGGACAATGGAGGGGATGATCAGTTTTATGCGAGTATGAGTTTAACCCCTGATCAGGATGAAATAATTCGTAATGATCTTGCCATGAACATGCAAGTTGAAACATTAAGAGAAAACATATTTGCCGAAATAAAGCATCCAACAGAGGAAGAATTAATTAAATATTACTCCAATAATAAAGATCAATTTAGAGACGAAGATGAAGTTAGGGCTTCACATATTTTCAAGTCTGTTCGTGAAGTTGAAAAACGAGAGGAAATTTTTAATGAATTATGTGGAATTCGTGAAAAAATTATTAACGGGTTAGATTTTTTTGAAATAGCAAAATCTTATTCAGACAAACCCGAAGAAGAAATTGATCTAGGGTACTACAAGAGAGGAGAACTAATGGATGAATTCGAAATAATAACATTCTCAATGAAACTCGGCGAAGTCAGTCCAGTATTTAACACGGCTCACGGGTTCCATCTTGCAAAGGTAACTGATAGGAAAACCGGTTTAACCAAGCCTTATGAAGATGTGAAGAGCATCATAAAAGAGGAATTAATACTCTTGGCTCAGGACAAAAAACTTAGAGAGTATGTTGAGGAGTTAAAGAGCTCCGCTGATATTAAATACACTGAAACAAACAATGAACCTCATGAAAATGATTAGAATTCAGTGATTCCAATTTTTAGAATATTCGAAGGCCTGTTTAACATTCCAAAAGGCCCAAAGTGTGTGGAGTGTAAGTCGGTATTAAGTAACTCAAACTGCCCTAATACGGATTGCCCGATGGAGGTTGCATCATGGGTAATGCAGTGGGCATCGCCTGAAGCAGCAAACATCCCAATATTAAATGAGTTTCTTGCCTTAAAATTGGCTAGGCGGAACCTAATCATTCATCCAGCTGATCTTTACAAATTAACCGAATCAGATTGGCAGCAATTGCTGGGAAATGATGAGATTAAATTAAAAAAATTAATGCAATATATTGAAAGCAGTAAAAAAATGACTCCCGAATCACTCGTATACGGCTTCAGGATTAAAGGGGTTGATTATCTTGTTGCAAAAGACCTTATGACTAAGTTTTCAACTATATCAAAACTACGGGTAATGAAAATTCAGGAACTAATCACTGTAGCTTCATTAAGTAAAGAAACAGCCTTTATTATCAGGCAATGGTTTAGAGATTCATTCAACAAAAGAATGCTAAAAATTCTTGATGCAGAGGGCTTTAATCTTGATTAAAGTTTAGCAACCTCCTCAGCAATTTGAACCGCATTCAATGCTGCCCCTTTAAGCAGCTGATCGCCAACGACCCAAAAACTTAGTCCATTGTCAAATGCACAATCTTGCCTAATCCTGCCAGCTTGACAGTTATCCAAACCTGCTACATCGAGAGGGAGAGGGTAACTATTATTGGCAATATCATCATTCAAATCAATTCCAGGTGCTGAATCAATTGCATTCTTAGCGTCAGAAATTGATACAGGCTTTTCAAACTCGGCGCTAACAGCGATAGAGTGAGCTCTATAAACCGGAACACGAACGCAAGTAACACTAGCTTTAAAACCGGGTAGGCTCATGATCTTCCTAGCCTCGTTCTCCATTTTCATTTCCTCCTTAGTGTAGCCGCTGTCAAGGAAGTCATCGACATGAGGTAATACATTGAATGCAATTTGGTGTGGATAAACAATCTTCGAGGCTTTTTCACCTGATGCGATTTCCCCAACTTGCCGTTCAAGTTCAATTATGCCCATCGCTCCGGAGCCGGATACTGCCTGATATGTAGAAGCGAAAATCCTTTTAACGCCAAATGCACAATGTAGTGGGTAAAGCGCCATTACTGTTACAATTGTCGAACAATTTGGATTCGCAATAATTCCTTTATGAGAAGCTACATCCGCTGCATTAATTTCAGGAACAACTAGCGGAACATCGTCATCAGAACGAAAAGCGCTTGAATTATCAACAACTACAGATCCTGCGTCTACGGCATGCTTAGCATATTCTTTAGAAGTCCCTCCGCCGGCGCTAAATAGAGCAACATCTACACCTTTAAATGAATCCATTGTTAGCTCTTGAACGGCTATTTCCTCACCTTTAAAAGTTAGCTTTTTTCCAGTAGATCGTTTGGACGCAAGTAGAGACAGTTCGCTTACTGGAAAATTCCTATTTTCGAGCGTCTTCAACATCTCGACTCCTACCGCACCTGTCGCTCCTACGATAGCAACATGTAATTTATTACTCATAATCCCCTGAAACTTTACTTTGGATTTTTTACCTGTCAATTGAAGTTGCTATCAAATCTATCTGATCTTGTAATGTGGAAGACAAATAATATTTAAGTGATTGACAGCTTATTATGTTTAAAGGAAATTCCGCACCTGATTTTTTGGCTGCGTAGCTCAGTTGGTTAGAGCGTGGGACTCATAAGCCCGAGGTCGCTGGTTCAATTCCAGCCGCAGCTACCATAAATTTCTAAGATTTTTCTCTTTTAAGCACTTCACAAAGTTTCGCTATAATATCCTAAAATATACTGGAATAGACCAGGTTAAGGGGGGATTTAGGGGGGTAAATTATAGCAATGTTTGATGGCATTCCCAGCATATATCTTAAATTGTATCCCGCTTAACTAAGAAGTCTCTTTCCAGTCTTAACTCCCCTTCCCTTTTGCTCGTAATTTCTGGCTGCTACATTCATTATTTCTTTTCAAAACTGTGATAATAAGAAAAATAACATTATATACTTTATGTATGTCTTTAAGCATAAATATTTATGCTTATGATCGAGAAATCTTACTAGAAGGCTTTGAAGATAATATCGATAATGTCATACCATCAACTAATGAGGGATCAAGAGGCGCTAATGGAAACGTTAAGTTAACTCATTTTGAACGAACAGACGCCGAGGAGCCTTGGGTGACACAAGGGGAAAGAGCTTTGCAAATTGAGTTCATTAACGATCAGAAATGGTGGTCTGTTGATTTCACGATTCATCTAGACCCGAACGCTACAACAGAACTTCAGGAGGCATGGAATGCTGATCCAGAATCAGGGTTAAAACCTGAAGCTCGTTATGTTCTCAAATATGATGTCACGTTTCCAGAAAATGGTGTAGTGAGCTGGATGAATCAAACAGTTGATAATCACGGAGAAGCTTCGCGAGAATTCAACACCCCGCATAACAATAATGCGCCTGTCGTAGCTGAAATCCCACTTGACCTGATTGAGGGAAATCTTGTTGTTAACGATGATGGAACATCCTCATTCCGTTTCATTCATAATGCAGACTGGGCCGATGGGAATATTCCTAAATTCTTTATAGACAATATTTGCCTAGTTGATCAATGGGACACAGACACCCCCCCAACAACAATCGTAATCGAATCTTTTGAGGATAATATTCAATCGATTACAACTAAGAATGATCGTGTTAAAGTTGAACAATATACCGTTTCCGATATTGACGATTCAAACGCGACCCATGGCTCAAAGAGCTTAAAAGTAATACTGAACCAACCTGAAGGCTATCGCGCTGATTTGGATCTAGATCTTTCGAATTCCGAATTACTTAAGGAGTTACTACGACTTCCTAAAGAAGAGCGCATACGCTATATATTTCGGTTTGATATTCTTTTTCAAGAGCGCCCAGCTGATGGTTGGGGGGGCGGCAACTGGGGATATAAGTTCTCTACTACTTACTCCCCTGCAGACACAGCCCGCACGCCTAATAATCATGCAACTTATTCAGTCAATCTCGGCTTAATTGAGCCTGATCGAGCTCACCATCATCTTGATCCTGATTCACCTCGTATAACTTTTTACGGGAATGGTGGTTATAGCGGAAAGGTCGTCGCTTATTTCGATAATTTTCGAATTCTTGATACTAAACAAGCCCCAGACATAGTTATTCATTCAAGTAGAATAAATAATTCAGGCTTCAGTTTTGACTGGAATTCAACTGTTGGCAGTAACTACCGGGTTGATCGCAAATCAAAACTGAACTCCTCCTGGAATGTAATTGCTGAAAATTATCCAAATAATGGAGCTTTAAGTGAAAAAATCTCATTTACAGATACAGATCTTAATGGGGCTGCTTTTTATCGTGTAGCTGAAATCCCCGCACCTCCTCTGTTTTTTGAAGGTTTCGATTCCGGAGCGGCTGGTTGGTCAACTTCTGACCTAGGTGAGAACGGAACAGAGTGGGAACTTGGCACTCCAATCAGCGGGCCGGGGACTGCACATAGTTCAAATAATGCCTATGGAACCGATTTGAAAAATGACTACGAAGACGACACTGACATTTATTTAACCTCTCCTGTAATTGATCTAACAGGACAAGACAATGCGCGCCTTGAATTTTGGAGTTACCGAGATTCCGAACCAGCATTTCAGGGTGAGTTCTATGATTCCTGCCAGATAATGATTCTAAATGAAGATGGTGAATATTTAGTTGATGAACCTATATGGTTTCGAGGTGGAGTGGCGAAGCAATGGAGGTTGGAGAAAGTTAAAATCCCAACTGAAGCACTTGATCAAAAGATAAGGTTGGAATTCAACTTCTCAAGCGATGATGTACAAGATAACGGCCCACAGGCTGGATGGTTTATCGATGACGTAGCAATTACAAAAGGGAGCTAAAAACCATGAAATACAACCTGTTTGCAGTAATCGTATTTACACTTTCAGGGTGGACTGTTTTTGGAGAGAATAACTCGAGAAAATTAGAAGGTGATATAGTTGATTTCCTAGGTGATCCCCGGATGGATGTTAAGCCGCTCTTTAATGAAATACGTCACCCCAATATTGTTGTCACACTAAAGGGGACGGTGCTTGCTACACTTGGCGATAAAAAACTTCTATTTCGTCGTAGCGAGGATGGGGGTAAAACCTGGGGAAAAGAGTTCATTCTAGCCGAGCCAGCCTTTCAAGGTGGAGGATTGACTGTTGATGAAACAAACGGAAACATTCTAGCCTTCGCGGAGGACTTTCATCCTCCGGCACCACTGTCTGTATACAGGAGTCAAGATGACGGAAAAACTTGGCGAAAAGTTGAAGTAACAATTAGTCCGGATACTCGAGGGAACGTACCCTCGATGCACATGAACGAACATGGCATCACTTTAAGACACGGCAAGCATGCCGGAAGATTAATTCGAGCCGCACGACATTACGGCAAGGCTAATTACCCGAAGGAACATTGGCCAACGCATTACACCACAGCAATCTACAGCGACGATCACGGAAAGACATGGAAGACCAGCAGCCCTTTCTCTGAAATGGGAACTGGAGAGGCAGGAATTGCCGAACTTTCTGATGGAAGGCTCTACTACAATTCCCGATCTCACTGGAACGCAAAAAACCCACCTCTCCGCCGTCGAGAAGCATGGAGTTCTGATGGCGGTGAAACTTGGAACAACTGGAGAATTGTCAAAGCACTTCCTGATGGACCGCAGAATACTAACTATGGATGCTTCGCTGGGCTTGTTCGCCTGCCTATCGCTGGGCAAGACATCTTGCTTTATAGTAATTGCGATAGCCCATCAGGTCGTAATCGTGGCACAGTATGGGTAAGCTTCGACGGAGCAAAAACTTGGCCTTTAAAGCGGATGGTGTGGAAAGAGGCGTTTCAATACTCCTCTATTTCTGTAGGACGACCAGATACAAAGAGCGAAGGATGGATCTATATGCACTTTGAAGGACAGCTTCCCCGTTCAAATGTTGCAAGGTTTAATCTTTCCTGGTTAATGAAAGGTGAATCGACAGGAGATGGACGAGTTCCCAACATATCACTTTATCACGAAGGCGAAAAAAGTTAATATTAATGCATAAGTAAAATGAAAGGAAACGTTATAGTTACCCGTTTGTATATTGTTTTTGCCTTTTGTTCACTATGGACTTTTTCCTCTAATTATTATGTAAAAGCTAACGAGACGAAGTCATCAGAGACTTTTTGGGATCATTTTAAAATTCATAAGTTTGAGTTAGAAATGTCAGCTTCAGAATGGGAATCCATGGAAGCTTTAAACCCTAACAAAGGTCTTGCTCCCCATGAAAAACTTCGTAAACCAAACGGAAAACTTCGTCAAATACATCGAGCTCGTTTTCCGTGGGCCGACGGTTCCATCTCGATCAATGGGCAACCACTAAAAGATATCGGAGTTCGCTATAAAGGTAATGCAAGCTTCAACCTTATGAGCGGCAGCCTAAAACGAAACATGAAGATCAAGTTGGATTGGTCTATTAAAGACCAAAACTACTACTCTATTGAAACACTCAACCTTAACTCGGGAGGGCTGGACCCTTCAAAGTTAAGAGATGCATTTGGCTACTTGCTTTTTAGGCAAGCAGGAGTATCAGCGCCGCGGACAACTTTTGCCGAAATGACTCTAACTATTCCAGGGGTTTATGAGAAAGAGCATCTTGGGGTTTACACGATAGTTGAACAGGTGAACAAATCTTATCTAAAAGACCACTTCGGGTCTAAAAAGGGTCTCCTAATGAAACCGGAAGGTATAGCCAGTATGGAGTATCACGGCGATGATTGGAGATTTTACAAACATCTTTACCGCCCTGACAGTGATGCTTCAATAGAACAGTCTAATCGTGTAATTGAATTCGCCCGTATCGTTAACTTAAATAATAAAAAAAAGTTTCATGATTCAATTGAATCGTATCTAGATATTGATGGTTTCCTCCGGTTCATTGCAGTAAACGCTCTAATCGTAAATCTCGATACTATGCTGGCAATGCCGCAGAACTATTATCTTCACCTTCGGAAAGACAATAATAAGTTCGTTTTCTTCCCCTGGGATCTGGATATCTCATTCGCAGGATGGCCACTTGGCGGAAAGCCCGAAGATCAGATGAACCTTAGCATTTCGCACCCGCACTCCTCAGAAGAACACAATCTCATAGATAGATTATTATCCATAAAATCTATTAAAATAAGATACGATAATATAATCAACCAGCTAGTTGATGGTATTTTTTCAAAAGAGAAATTAACTAAGAATCTCGAAAAAATGGAGAGTACTATTCTAGCTGCAAGAGAAAAGGATTTAGCTGCTGTAGAAACAAGAAATGAGCGTGGTTACCCTGCCCCATTCGGTTACAAACCACCCAGCATAAGAGAGTTCATAGACAAAAGGTTGGCATCAATTAAGAGGCAGCTAAAAGGGGTTGAAACTGGATATATATATAAACATGGACGACCAGGTGGACGGTTAGGCCACTTAGCACAAGGTGGGTTTGGTAGAGGAAGACTTGCAATGCATATGCTGATTCAAGGAGATATAAATCAAGATAAATGGTTATCTAAAACAGAACTCCTTACAATGTTAAGCGGATGGTTCGACTCAATTGATAGTGAAAAATCCGGTAAGCTAAATAAGAACGCCTTTATTAATGGCTTGCCTGAAGCTTTCTATCCCAATGGAAGAAAACCACTTGGTATAATTCCGGAGCCATACGTTGCAGACGGATTATTCTTACTTGCTGACTTAGACAAAGACGGTAAGGCAACAAAGCAAAGCCTGATTTCATCGTTTGATCAGTTGCTTGCTGATACTGAACGAAATAATAACGGAAAACTCAACGAGCGCTCGTTAATGATCGGCCTACGATCACTAATCAACCAATCTCGAACAGGCAGTAAAAACAGATAATATTCAAAACTGTTTAGATTCTAGCTTTACAGATCCACACGGGTCTTAAGGTGATCCCATCTTATTCGCAGATGGACACGCGGAATTTATCAAAGAAATAAATTAATCAGATGGAAGTTGCTGAGATCTAATTGCTTTCAGCCTGTAATTGCGCGCCCGATTTTGCCCCATTATCTATTAGAACTCCAAAGAGCTCATTTTCGGCATAGTCTAATGGCGCCAACCCATCTTTATTCACAATATTTACATTTGCGCCCTCAGATATAAGAATTTTAGCTGCTTTATTATGAACTTTTGATGTCGCCCAATGCAAAGGGGTCCATCCAGATTCATCCTTAGAGTTCAAATCAGCACCATTAGCTATATAATCCTTGATAGCTTGAATATTCCCTTGGCTAGCAGCTTTATGAATTGAAATATCTGGGCCTTTGGATTTAGTCAATTTTGGTTTTTGAGTGCTAGTGCAACCTGTCAGTAGCACAAATATAATTATGAATAGGTTTTTCATTTATTTTATTATCCCATGAATCAATTCAGTTCTATCTTAATTTTATTTAATCGAGATTTCATTGATCATAAAAAGAGAATTATTCAAAATCACAAAAGCATTAGCAATGTATAAATCACCCTCACTTCACAGCCAGCTCCATTGCATTAAACCATCTGCCTGTCTTCAATATCTATTAAACGATTCACTATTCTTGCACCAATAGATGGAATAGATATATTTCTTTGAGAATGAAACACATCACTTCTCTTACACTTGGCATTACAATCGCTTTTTCTGCCATATCTGCAGAACAAAAACCTACCGACATTGAGTCAAATTCCCATCCATCAATTTCAGCTCAAGTCCGACTGTCATCATGGTGGATAGCCAGACATTCAGAAAATATGGCGGCAATCGAAGCCGCTAACGACCCTAAAAAGGATCAAAAAATAGAACTACTCATGGTTGGCGATTCTATTACTCATAACTTTGATAAAGGTGGACCTGGAGAGAATGTTTGGAAAAAATATTTCACCCCTCTAAATGCAATAAACCTCGGTTTTGGTGGTGACCGAACTAACCATGTCCTATGGCGACTTAATCACCTTCCAGAGTTAAAGACCTCCCCAAAGGCTGCCTCGCTGATGATAGGCACGAATAATATTTGTTGGGGAAGCGACTTGCCAAAACAAGCGGCTGAAGGAGTCCGAGCAATTGCCGAAAGACTTAATAAAATGTATCCAGATATGGAAATCCTCGTTCTCGGTGTTTTCCCAAGGCGACGAACTCTCGACCACCCGCATAGAAAAGAAATCATAGAACTTAACTCTTATCTTCCTGGACTTATTAAGGACATTCCTAATGTCACATACTTGGATATTGGGCAAAAATTTCTTGATGACAAAGGATTCCTATCAGAAGAAATGATGCCAGACACAACGCACCCCAGCGAAAAGGCACATGAGATATGGGCGAAAGCGATCGTACCTATACTCAAAAATCTGATGAAACCAGAATAAACTTTCAGCTCAACTAAATCATAAAAATGAAACAAAGTGTGCCCATACTATTGATATTTTTAGGATCACTCTTAACAACAATTAGTAAGCCGAACGTTATTGTGATAATGACTGACGATCAGGGGTATCCAGAGCTCTCCGTTCATGGTAATCCCATTTTAAAAACTCCCAATTTGGACATGCTCCATGGGCAAAGCATTCGATTATCTGATTATCACGTGTCTCCAATGTGTACCCCTACTCGAGGCCAACTTCTAACCGGGATTGATGCTGCCCGTAATGGAGCAGTAAATGTAAGCAGCGGACGTGCGCTGCTACGCCCAGAAATACCAACTATCGCAAATTATTTTAAAAAAGCAGGTTACTCGACTGGAGCCTTTGGGAAATGGCATCTCGGAGCGAATTATCCATTTCGCCCCCAAGATCGAGGTTTTGTCGAAAGCGTTTGGTATCCTTCTTCATCGATTCCTTCGGTTCCAGCTTATTGGGGTAACGACTATTTTGATGACGTTTATATACACAACGGCAAGGAGGAGAGGTACAAAGGCTACTGCACTGATGTTTTCTTCACAGAAGCAAAGAGATTCATTTTAGAATCATCAAATAAAAAACAACCTTTTCTTTGTTACTTGGCAACTAATACCCCTCACGGGCCCTTTATCCCTAAGAAAGAGGACCAAAAAGATATTGAAGAAGTTCTTAAACAGACCAAGTTTGACCACTTAGGAGGGAGCTTAAAAAAACGCCTTAGCCTTTACCTTGGCATGATACTTAACATCGATTCGAATATTGGTCAGCTAATGAAATTTTTAGATAAAAATAATTTATCTGATGACACAATTTTACTTTTTCAAACAGATAACGGCAGTTTGATGGGCCCCCAGTATTTCAATGCGGGCATGCGTGGAAGAAAGACAGAGATATGGGAAGGAGGCCATCGAGTTCCCTGCTTTATTCGCTGGCCAAAAGGTGGTCTCGGTAGACCCCGGGATATAGGAGGGCTGACTCAATCTCAAGATATCCTTCCAACTCTCTTGGATTTTTGTAATATCGAATATAGCAATGAACCTAAACTTGATGGAATAAGCCTAAAGCCATTCATTCAAGGACAAGAAAAAATTCCAGAAGATCGTATTTTAATCATCAACTATAGTCGCATGCCTGGTTTCTCTAACTATCCATCTCCTTATTCTCAAACACAAATGAGAGCCGATCAGGCTGCGGTCTTATGGAAACGTTGGCGATTACTAGAGGATCGAGCACTTTACAATCTAGCACAGGATCCAAAGCAAAAGAATAATATCATTGAAGATCATCCCGATGTTGTAATGAAAATGAGAGGAAAACTTTATTCTTGGTGGGATACTGTAAAAGATTTGGCGAACAAACCCCAAAGAATAATCATTGGAAGCAAATACGAAAACCCAACAAAATTATCCGCAACGGAATGGTTAGATGTATTCATTGATCAGCAAAAGCAAGTTCTTCGTGGTGATCAAAAGAGCGGATATTGGTTACTAAACGTTGCAACAGCTGGAGAATATAAAATCGAACTTAGACGTTGGCCTAAAGAAACAAGAGGAACCATTAACGGAACTCTACCAAATGGAGATGGAGAAGCATTGCCCATCACTCAAGCTATGCTTTATGTCAGCGGGCATAACCATCTAGATATAGGAGAAAAGAAAGCATATAAGTTCGAAGGTCTAACTAAACGAGTAACAAAAAATGACCAAGAAGCCACGTTTACTATAAACTTAAAGAAGGGGCCTTGCGCTTTACATACTTGGTTTAAAGGAGAAAACAATACCATGCTGAGCGCTTATTACGTCTATATTGACAGAATAAACAATAAATAATACACAATTTATAATCAATTTTAGTTTAAGATCGATATTTCATAAGAAACTCTAATGAATCGAAGAGACTTTATATATTCTTCTGCTATTCCTTTATTAGGGACGATAATGAGTGGATCATCTCAAAGTTATGGCATGATTTCAGATCCTGCTGGAGACTTTAACCCTATCGTTCGACGCAAACTTCTTAAGGATCCAGTGATAATCGAGTCACTGAATCTTTATGAGAAAAATGGGAATTGGTTTATTCGTGTTCGATCTCGGGATGGAGCTGAAGGATGGTCTGTAGGACATCCTAAAAAAATGAAGTTAAGCCAAATCGTTTTCACAAATATAATTTCTCCATTCATGCAAAATAAAGATGCGCGCGCAATCGATAGCCTAGTTGATGAAGTATACTTGCATAATAGTAATTACAAGATGCAGGGGCAACTTTTCTGGGTTGCACTTGCCGCAGCTGAATTTGCGATACTCGATCTTTTGGGTAAAACGACTAAGTATTCTGCTGCAACGTTACTAGGAGGCCATAGACGAAAACTTGTGGACTTGTATGTAGCTAATAATCATAGAACTAAAGATGTTAAGGATTCATTACAAAAAATTATTAAATCTGTTAACAGTATCGATGCTAAAGCGTTAAAGTTCAAAGTGGGAGGTAGAATGAAAGTAATCGACACAGTTCCCCTCCGTACTGAGAAATTGATTCCCATGGTAGCTGAAGCCTTAGGCGATAAATGTACTCTCTACGCGGACGCAAATAGTTCTTACCTCTCCGTTAATAAAGCAATTCAAGTTGGGAAAATATTGGAAGAAAATGGCATCTCGTTCTACGAGGAACCAGTTCCTTTCGACTATCTCAACGAAACTAAACAGGTTGCTGACGCGTTGAGAATTCCAGTCGCATGGGGCGAGCAAGAGAGCAGTCAATGGAGATTTAAATGGATGGTTGAGAACAGTGGTGTTCGAATCTTTCAACCAGATATTTTCTACTATGGAGGGCTCATTAGATCATTGCGAGTGGCTAAAATGGCTAAAGCTAAAGGCTTTGACTGCACTCCTCATATTTCCGGAGGCGGGCTTGGATTTATTTACATGGGTATTTACGCTTCTTGCTCTCCAAACCCTGGTCCGTTTCAAGAATACAAAGGGATTACTTACGATTTCCCATGGGAATCTACAGGGAATAAAATAACAATTAAAAGTGGATCTATGTCTACCCCTACCGGTCATGGTATTGGGGTTAATATCGATCCTGATTATTTGGCTAGCGCTAATAGAATTAGATAGAGCACGAATATAACTATTAACAATAAAATTAAATTCCTTACAATTTCATAAGCATAAGTTCTTTTAATAAATGAAGTCTTTTTCTTGTGCTAAGAAAACTCTTAAGTACTTTATACCCCGCAAGGGGAACTGGCTTAAATGCTATCAATAAAGAGTATTTCAAAAGCTTACGCAGGACGTACATTATTTTCAGACGTAAGCATACAAATAAATCGACGCGACAGAATTGGTGTAGTCGGACCCAACGGCGCAGGTAAATCGACATTGTTCTCGGTAATTTTACGAGAGCTCACACCTGATAGCGGAGAAATAGCTTTTGAAAAAGGGGCTCAAGTTGGCTTTTTGCCGCAAGAAAGCGCCCCAATCAATAATGAGACCGTACTAGAACTAGCTTGTTCCTTCTCTCCAGAATTCATTAACGCAGCAAAGAGACTAGGCGCACTTGGAGACACTAAAGACGTAGAACCAACTGAAAGTGACTACGAAGTATTTGAAGGCGCCGGCGGAGGAGGACTGATAGCAAAAGCTAGGCAGATTCTCAATGGCTTAAGCTTTAAAGAATCAGATTTTGAGCGCCCAGCAAAGGAATTAAGTGGAGGATGGATAATGAGAGCTCATTTAGCTCGACTCCTTGTACAAGAGCCAGACTTATTAATGTTGGATGAACCAACTAATCACTTAGATTTACACTCATTAATTTGGTTGCAAAATTATTTACAAAATTACCCTGGGGCTATTCTTCTAATTTCTCATGACAGAGAATTTTTAAATCAACTTATCCGGCATATTCTTGAGCTAGAAAATTCAAGGTTCACAAGATACACAGGTAATTACGAACAATATTTAGTTCAACGGGAAGCAAACGAAGTTCAATGGTTAGCGGCTTATGAAAATCAACAAAAAGAAATTGATCGTTTAATGAAATTTGTTGAAAGATTTCGAGCTAAGAACACCAAAGCAACACAAGCACAGAGCAAACTAAAACAAATTGAGAGAATGGAGAAAATTGAAGCGCCAATTATATCAAAAAAACGAATGCGTTTCAGTTTTCCACAGCCAATGAGAAGCGGGCAAAGAGTAATCCGACTCGAAAATATTTCTAAAAGCTACGAAGACCTTGAAGTATATAAATCATTAAATCTAGAAATAGAGAAAGGTAAGAGAACTGTTTTAGTTGGGCCTAATGGAGCTGGGAAATCAACTTTACTAAAAATACTTGCCGGAGTACTGGATTTTAATAGTGGGGACAGGGAATTAGGCCATAATGTAAGAACAGGATATTTCGCACAGCACCGAACAGAAATACTTCAACTCAATCGAACTGTTCTGGATGAAATGCTTGATTCTACTGCAACAGTAACGGAAGAATCTGTTAGAACCCTTCTTGGGTGTTTCTTGTTTTCGGAGGATGATGTATTCAAAAAAGTCGCAGTTTTGAGTGGTGGCGAAAAAAGCAGGCTAGCCATGGCTAAGATACTACTTGATCCACCTAATTTCCTTTTACTGGATGAGCCAACCACCCACTTAGACATAGCCAGTATAGATACTCTTATAGAGGCTATATCACAGTATAGCGGAACACTTGTTTTTATAAGTCATGATGTTCATTTTATTCGTAAGATTGCAAATAATGTAATTCATGTTGAAGCTGGAAACCTGAGGCATTTTCCGGGGCCATATCAATATTATCTTGATAAAACAGATCAAAATTCAAGCAGATCCACTGAAGCAAGTTTCCATAAATCCGATAGCCCCAAGAGCAGTCCTTCAAAGAAAAAAGAAGATTCAAAGACAAGAAAAAGGCGTGAGGCTGAAGCTCGGCAAGCTTTGTCGAAAAAGCGTAAAGACAAACAAGAATCTATAAATAAACTTGAATCGAAAATTACTAAACTTGAAACAAGGCAAGCCGAAATAAACTCCTTACTAGAAAAGCCTGAAACTTATGCATCAGGTGGACAGGCGTCAGTTTTAAACAGAGAATTAATGGAATTAAACGAAGGTCTTGAGCAACTGAATAATGAATGGAGTAAAGTTGTAGATGAACTTAACGCCATCAATTAAATGAAGGCCAGACTGCGCCTTTACCCTTTTCAGCGATAACTTCAGTTTGTAGGGGGGGCAATTTAAAATACTCTATCTTATTTTGTTTTCCGTTTTCGCTAGGCCAATTGACAAGCAGGCCACTTGCTGTCTCTGAATTACCAATAATTTGAGTAGTCGAATTTTGAGATAAGTAGCCAGATCCAAGTCTAACAACATGAACACAGCCTACCTGTCCGTTATAATCAAGCCGCATTGCAGCACCCACTCCTTTTACATTTCCCGGATCACCCTTTAACACAATCCTCAAACCTCTTCTTTTGGATTGGTTTTTAAATAACCTTGGTAAGTTGCCGTTTTGCCCAACTATTATATCCATTAGTCCGTCATGATTAAAATCAGAAACAGCTGTTGCCCTACCTTCTCCAGGCACAACAAATCCGCTTTCTTTAATATCTAAGGCCTTAAACTGACCATCCCCAACGCCAATTAATATAAGACCTAAACCTGCATCATCTCTTGACTGCTCCATACTAAGATTAAATTGGTTTTGACTAATTGCCATATCCAATAATCCATCATTATTAAAATCAGCAACCGCAGGACCGTAAGCACTAGAGAATTGAGCTTCAATTGGCAGAGGCCTTGCAATAAATCGATTCCCCTTTTGAATAAAAACCATGCTTTCTAATGTAGTAAGCTCTAATTTGTTCATTTTCTCGATCAAAGAAGAGCCAAATAATTCAGTCACGTTCATATTTGAATAGTGGTTATAACTACTGAAGCGATCTGTAAGCCATGGCATAGCACTAGCAAATGCAGAGGCACTACGACGAGGATAGAGTTTATTATCTTTACCGTATTCTGTTTCAATAAAATCCCAAACTCCATCTTCATTAAGATCGCCATGATAAACAACTATAGGTCTTTCAATGGAAGCCCGATATGATGAGTTTAGTCCTCGATTAGTAACAACAAAGTCTACCGATCCATTAGCATCGAAATCCCCAACATCAACGCCGCACCAAAGCCCCTTAAAATGATTAAGCCCATAAAATTTCGTCTTATCTTCAAACCCTTCCCCATTGTTTATAAAAACCTTAGGAGAGGCCCATTCACAAGCTAAAATCAAATCCGGCATGGAGTCAGAATTAATTGGCGCAAATACAGCCCCAGAAGTAATGCCAACTCCTTTAAACGCTTCAGACCACACCTTGTTTTCTGTGAAAATCCCTTCATCGTTAATATAAATCCAAGAATCAGCAGGTTTTGGATAATGATTTGGTATTGAACGTCCCGCTATAAAAAGATCTAAATCTCCATCAGAGTCAATGTCAGCTAAAGCAATATGCCCTGCACTTTCCGTTTTAGCTTTAATCCTTTGAGATGGATCTTCACCTGGCTTACCAATTGTAATCATGTCTCCAAACTGAAGTCCGTCTTCAAGATTAGAAAAAGATTGAATCAGATACCCATCTGTAATGATCAAAGACAAGCCATCACGAGTATTTACTGATGATCTCGATTTATTAAAAGCACTTAAACCGGTACCCTTTAAGTTTTTGTACAAACCAATCTCCCCTCCTCTGCCGCTACTAATCGCCAAGTCCTCCCATCCGTCGTTGTCTAAATCTCCAAATGCTATTCCGGGTCCAGCTTCATTTAAACCCTTTGGCAATAACGGCTGTGTTGCTTCTTTAATGTTTTCCCTATGGACACTCAATCCCTTTGAATTAACTAAGCTAAATATTGGAGATGACTTAGTTTTGATTAACTTATTAATGTCAGAGCCTCTATAATCAACAAGGTAAATCCTATTGGGTTCAACATTATTAATTACACTCTGTCTTAAGTCTGGCCATGTTATGGTAAGTTTCGCTTTACCTTTAGCCATTGCAAATACTCTTGCGAAATCATCTGATGACAAGTAACGCCCCCCTCCTATAATTTCTTGGCTTTGAGTAAAATCACCATGAGAAATTTCAATGCGAGCTCCTATCCCGTGCAAATTATTTTTAGGCCCTTTTAGTTTAACCATCAAACGCGGTTTTCCAATATCATTGCGATAAAGAGAAACCGGCCAGTTCAAATTATTTACAACCAAGTCCAGATCCCCATCTCCATCCAAATCCCCACAAGCCATTCCATGAGAAATACCTTTCAAATCAAAACCCCAATTGGTGGAATAATCTGAAAATTTAAGGTTACCAAGATTCCTTAATGCCATATTAGATGTCGACTGCGAAGGGAATATTTTTCTAGCAAACAATATCTCACGTTTGCTCATTTTTTTAGATTCTCGCTGGTTCTTTAACTTTATAATCGTATCTAAATGCCTCGCGTTCCGCTCAACGCCATTAGTAATCAATAAATCCTCATAACCATCTAGATCGACATCAAGAAAAACCGGGCACCATGACCAATCAGAAGCTTGAATTCCTGCAAAAAAAGCAATTTCTGAAAATACTCCTAATCCACGATTTAAAAAAAGTGTGTTTCTCATATATTGTGGCCTATCTAAATATTGACCAGGTAAAGGTTGATATATAAGCCGAGGAGGCATTTGATTCTGCCTTGTCTTACGATCCCTATTAAGCATATCAAGAACAACAAAGTCATCGAGGGAATCACGGTTAATATCAGCGAAGTCAACTCCCATAGAAAACATGCTTGTTTTACGCAAACCATATGACGGCGCTTCTCTAAAACGGCCTTTCCCTATGTTTAACCAAAGCCGGTCTTCCGTATCAAAGTCGTTACAAACAAATAGATCAGGCAATCCATCCCTGTTAATATCTCTAAACATTACAGCGAGCCCCCATTCATAAGGAATGTTTTTTAACGGCACTCCTCGAGAGTCTTGAAACCTGTTTCCATCTACTAATGATTTAGTAAATTTCATTCCTCCCATATTGTAATAAAGCACATCCGGCAAACCATTCTCCTCAATACCTCCTTTGCTATTAATTCGAAAACGATTTTCAAATTTAGAACCTTTTACTTTAGTTCCATTCACGCTGTAAATCTCTCTACGTCCTTTGATATTCCGAAAATTGAAGTCCGTATTTGGCATATCCATTAAAGTTGAATCTCGATAATGCGTCACATAAAAGTCTAGCAGGCCATTTCCATCTATATCAGCAATTGCTATAGAAGTTCCCCCTGGGATGATTAGAGCTTCTGGTTCGGCAGATACTTGCTGAAACCTATCGCCATCATTTCTATAAATTACTGTTTCACTGCTAACACTATTCACGATTAAATCGACATCGTTATCACCATCTAAATCTGCAAAACTTGCACCTGTAGAATCCATCCCGGCACAATCGACTCCAAACTTTCCACCTACCTCTTTAAAACGCCATTTTCCTTGATTTAAATATAAATGATTAGAGCCGTCTAAACGGCACAAATAAATATCGCACAAGCCATCATTGTTAATATCACCTAAAGCAACCCCTGAGCCGTTAAGGTAAACTTGGTTGGACAAAGATTTTGCCTGTGGAAGATCGTTCTGAAATTGAATCCCTGTTTCTTCATTAGACAGAAGGGTAAAACCAGACATAGAATCTCCGGAAACAACAATCTTACTCCATTGGTAAAACTCCGAATCTATTTTATTTGAATACAAAATAGCATTAGTCATTAAATATATTAACGCTATCAGCAAATATTCTTTATTATTAATTCGCAATCCGAACACCATCAGTTTGTGATATAATTATTGTTTTAGCACCAAATGGAACAGAATAGATAGCTGATTGAGAATCATGCCATTTAACATGAAGTTTTGCGTTCTGATCATTTGCAGCAAATACTTGTATTAAACTATCTTGTGATAAATAACTTCCGCCTATGCGGATTTCGCGCTTAGGCCCATTTATACCATTACATTCTAGCATTATAGTAGCCCCTACGCATAGATAATTATCCTTATCACCCTTCAAAATAACCCTAAAACCAGATTGGCCTGTTTGATTAAAATATAATTTTACCGAATCGTTATTTTGAGTTGTTGCAATATCCACCTTGCCATCTCCATTAAAGTCTGACGCTACACTTCCCCTAGACTGACCTAAAACAGCAAGGCCGGATTTTTTACTGTCCATTGATACAAACCCTCCTTTGCCATCACCTAACACCAACTGACCAAGACCTGCATCGTATCTTGAAGTTTCTGGCTCGACATCAAAAAAGTTCTGAGCCAAATAAATGTCCTCATTTCCGTCTCCGTTAAAGTCAGCGATCGAACATCCAAAAGCTGTTGTGAATTGGCATTCTACTGGAAGCGATGACTTAGTAAACGAATCTCCATTATTAATGAACACTGAAGTTTCAAGGGTGTTAAGCTTTAAAATTTTTGGTTTCTTATCTAAAGGCTCTAACAACGAATCAATACTAGCTACACTAAATTCTTTGTAAGATTGGAACATGTCCAGCACCCACGGCATCACCTTTGCTAAAGTATCACGATCTCGAAACGGGACTCTTTTCTTCATTTGAAGATCAAAAACCGTCTCTACTCCCTCTATGAATCCGTCTCTATTATAATCAGCAACATACATCCAAATTTCATCTCTTATAAATTGATTGTATTTAGAATTACTACCAATATTAGTAATCACAATATCCATAAGTCCATCATTATTAAAATCACCGGTAGAAATTCCATTCCAAATTCCATGGTAATCAGACATCATCCATTTTAGTGACATATCGGTAAAATTGCCTTTATGATTAATTAATATTACAGGAGACCCCCACTGACGCGCCAGAAGTAGATCTGGATCACCATCATTATCAATATCACTAAACACCGCACCAGATATGGATCCGATATTATTCAAAATAGAGTTTCCCACATCCTTTTTGAACAGCCCATTATTATTTAAATAAATTTCAGATGTGATTTTTAAATAATTATCATTATGATTTGAATAATTTCCTACAAATAAATCTAG
>Ga0163110_10000415_pt1 | contig 19933 bp, 19 predicted proteins | sample CRUFie1St17metaG_FD_108703 | JGI IMG/M metagenome (GOLD analysis project Ga0163110, IMG submission 108703) | Marine microbial communities from the Costa Rica Dome - CRUD Field 142mm St17 metaG | ecosystem: Environmental > Aquatic > Marine > Oceanic > Photic zone | place: Costa Rica: the Eastern...
AAAAATAAAAAGAAAAAGATCCCAAGACCTGATATCGCAAAATAATACCAACTTACCCCAGCAACAAACATAATGGATAGCCCACCTAACAAAATAAGCAAAGCCGTTCCAAGATCAGGCTGTCGAATAACTAAAAAACATGGCAAAAATATTAAAAATAATGGCACAATAACCCAAAAGATATTGGAGACCTTATTTCGAGGTAACCAATCATAATAACTAGCTAACAACATGATTACAGTAACTTTCATTAACTCTGATGGCTGCAACCTCATAAATCCTAAATCCAACCATCTAACAGCTCCCATTCCTGAAACTCCAAAAAATTCGACTAAAACCAATAAAGCTAATGATATAAAATAAGCTAAACCACTTATGTTTCTCCAAAACCATATTGGAATAAATGCGATAACCAGCATCATTGCAAAACCAATTGAAAATCGGGTCATTTGCACTTTAGCCCAAGGCTCTGCTGATCCCCCAGCTACCGAAAACAACATCATAAAGCCAATTGATGCAATAACAATTAAAAGAACTATAATTGGTATGTTTATATAAGCCAGGCGTTGAAAACCTGTAGGGATTCTTCTCACAGAATAATCAAGATAACTCATGCATTTCCCTTACTTAAATTAGCCTTACTAACCGGATTTAATTCTAAATCTTTAAATCTTTTTGCTATTTTAGATCTTTGTTCTTCAGGATAAGCTTCAAGTGGTGGTATATCTCCATATAAAGCTCTAAGCATTATATCTCTTGCAATAGGCGCTGCTACTTTAGAGCCACCACCCCCATGCTCAACGACCACGGCGATTGCATATTTTGGCCTGTCATAAGGTGCAAAACCAACAAATAGCGCATGATCGCGTCTATTATAAGGTAAGTCCTCATTTGCAATTACACCAGTTTCACGTTCTTTTTTTGTTATATTTCTAACTTGTGAAGTTCCAGTCTTAGCAGACATAGCAATTTCATTTAAAGCGATTTTAGACGCTCTTGCTGTACCATTTTCTCCATTTGACACATCATACATTCCCGACCGAACCAGCCTAAGCGCAGAAAGATCAATACCTATTTCACTTTGACTTAAGATCTGCTGTTCCACTCCATCCAATCTTTTAACAATTCTTGGTTCAACTACTTTTCCACTCGCTATTCGCGCAGCCATCACAGCCAATTGTAGTGGTGAAGCCAGAACGTAGCCCTGACCAATACCCACATTCAAAGTATCACCCAAAACCCAAGACTCTCCTTGTGTCTTTAATTTCCAATTTTTTGTTGGAGAGAGACCACGAGCAACACCAGAGAGAGGTAAATCATACTTTATGCCAATACCTAAACGTTTCGCCATCTGGGTAATTTTCTCTATGCCAACCCTAAGAGCTAACTCGTAGAAAAATACATCACATGACTGCTCTAAAGCTTCAGTCAATGTTATTTCTTCATGGCCTAATCTTTTCCAACAATGAAACTTTCGATTAGCAAATTCCATATGACCTTGGCATCTAATTTTTTCATTAGATTTTACCAAACCGTTGTCCAGCGCAGCTAATGCAACAACCATTTTAAATGTTGATCCCGGTGGATAAATACCCTGAACTGATTTATCAGCAAGTGGCCTATACTCATTATCACGCAGGGCTGCATAATCGTTTGTGGAAATTCCTTCAACAAAGAGATTAGTATTAAAACTTGGGGACGATGCCATCGACATCAGGTCACCATTATTTATATCCAATACGACCGCCGATGCACTTTTTTTTCCCAATCGTGCTAGAGTAAAATTTTGCAAGCCTGTATCTATTGTAAGTTGTACACTTTTCCCCGACAAACCTTCTTGTCTACTTAACTCTCTTATGACTCTGCCTTTAGCATTTACTTCGATACGTTTGGTACCAGCGCTTCCGCGTAAAACACTTTCCAACTTTGCTTCCACACCAGTTTTACCTATTTGAAACCTTGGTATTTTTAACAAAGGATCATTATCATCCCTTTTTAACAAATCAAAATCACTTACTGGACCAACATAGCCCAGCACGTGTGCATAATCTGCACCTCTTGGATAATGCCTATTTAAACCTACATCTGCAGTTAGACCATGTAAAACCGGAGCATTTGCTGAAATTTTTGCGACATTGCTCCAAGATAAATTATTCAAAACAGTAATCGGAACAAATGGGCTATGCTTTAACACCAACTTTTTAATAAATCTCTTTTTGTCATCTGAAATTTTCAAAAGAGTTTGTAAGTTATTTAAAAGAATCTCTAGATCTTCGACATCTTCTCTTATTATTATTGCTCGGTAATTTTGAACATTTTCAGCGATTAATAATCCATGTCTATCATATACTAGACCTCGTGACGGTGGAACCAATCGAACATTTACTCGATTCTCTTCAGCAAGTAATCTAAATTGATCAGCTTGATCAATTTGTAAGAATCGCATCCTAGCAGCTAATCCTGCAACAAAAATTCCTTGTAAGGCAAAAATTAAAACTCCTCGCCTTACCATGCTTTTTGCACTTAAAGCTGGATCAAATTCCCTATCCTTCATTCACTAGTACCAACAAATTTTCCATAATAATTTCTTCGATCAAAACCCACAATCAAAAAACTTATACAAAACATAATTGGATAAATTAATATAGTTAACATTGCCCATATTAGATAGTGCCAAAATTCCGCCTGTGATATTAAGAATATATTCAAGACTATCATATGAGTGAAAGTCGAAATCACAATCAATAATGAAACAAAAAGCCACGTAGTGATAAAATTTGCGTCATTGTAACGCCAAAACTGAGTTCTAGCAAATTCGGTAGTTACAAGAACAATTGCAGTCCACAAACCAATCGGTCTATTAAAAAGAATATCAGTACTAAGGAAAACTAAACCAATTAAGACAATAGGTAAAACGTTTGGTCGTCTAAAAATTATTGCTAAAGTCAAACAAAATAGAAAATCCGGAGTAGGTATAGTTTGTTTCAAAGGATTTTGCGGAACTATTAGCCAAACAACTAACAGAAGACTAAAAATAAAATAAAAAAACCTTTGAAACCAGAAATTACTCGTCATCGAATATTTCCTTTTCCTGAATTGAACCTTCTCCAACCAGAGCATCACTTTCGATAATACTCTCAACCGAGACCATACGCATAACCTTTAAAAATGTCAGTCTTTTGTAATCAGCGGCTAAATTTACCCGTTTCACTCCATTTGAGTCTCTTACGACACTACCTATCAATAATCCTCTAGGAAAAACTAGACCATCACCCGAGGTAAAAACTCTGTCACCAGCTTTAATCAAATCTCCCTTTTCAATCAATTCTAATTTTGGAAACCTTGTATTGTCTCCTTGAACAATCGCTTTTTCTCCTGATGGTTGAATTGATACAGCAACCTTACTTGAAGTATCCGTCAATAACATAACCAAAGAGGTTTCTTTTCCAACCCCTGTTATACGGCCCACAAGTCCTAAACCGTCAGTCGTAGCCCAACCATTTTTAATGCCATCTTTAGAACCAACATTTATCAAAATATTCTGTCTAAAGCCTGATCCACTATCAGCTAAAACCATCCCAGTAAAATAACTTAACTTAGGATTTAACTTTACGTTATTTAAATCTAATAATTGTGCATATTTGGCTTCCCATTGTATTGCCTGCTCTTGCCAATGTTTTAGCTTTTGAATCTCTTTCGTTAAGTCTTGATTAATCTCGAAAATTTCAGAATAAGATCTAAAATCCAAGAAAATATTCTGTAGTACCGTGAATGGTGATATTAAGAAGCTTACATTTGGAACAACTTTATCCAAAATAGCCAAACGGATATTTTCTGCTCTGGAATTGTCAATTCGCCATAGTAAAAACAAGATTAAGCAAAATACAACGAATATAACTAATAATACTCGTCTTACCCGACTTGCATTATTAACTTCATCATTAGTATTTCGAACCAAAACGTCCCCTGAAAAATTTAGCTATCGTAGTCAATTACATGGCGCAATTGCTTCTCATACTCCAAAGATTTACCTGTGCCGATAGCAACACAATCGAGAGACTCTTCTGCAATTGTTATTGGTAGACCTATTTGCTCTCTTAGGGCGAGATCTAGATCCCCAAGCAATGCCCCACCTCCAGTTAACATAACTCCACGGTCTACGATGTCAGCCGCTAAGTCAGGTGGTGTGGCTTCTAAAGCGCTCATGACACTCTCACAAATTTGTTGGACTGGCTCTGATAATGCTTCAGCGACCTGTGCTTGAGTAATTTCTGCCTCTTTAGGAACGCCATTTAACAAGTCACGGCCACGAATAGTCATCACCGCACCTCGGCCATTATCGGGCATTCTTGCTGTTCCTATTGAAGTTTTGATACGTTCTGCTGTAGTCTCTCCAATCAACAAATTGGATTTTCTTCGCAAATAAGAGATTACAGCTTCATCCATTCGATCGCCACCAACTCTAACTGAACGAGCATAAACAATGTCACCAAGTGATAGGACAGCAACCTCTGTTGTTCCACCTCCTATATCAACAACCATTGAACCAGTTGGGTCAGTGATTGGCATTCCAGCACCTATAGCCGCCGCAATTGGCTCAGCAATCAATCCAGCTTTTCTCGCGCCTGCTGATAAAACAGACTGTCTAATAGCTCTTTTTTCTACTGGCGTGGCTCCATGAGGAACACAAACAATTATTTTCGGTTTAGTGAAGGTTGTTCGTTTATGCACTTTTCTTATGAAATGTTTGATCATTTCTTCTGCAGTATCAAAATCCGCGATAACACCATCTCTCATCGGACGAATGGCTTCTATTGAGCCTGGTGTTCTGCCCAACATCAATTTAGCATCTTCTCCAACCGCCAACACTTTCTTTTTTCCATCTTTTGTGTGGTACGCGACTACAGAGGGCTCATTTAATATGATACCTCTACCCTTAACATAAACAAGCGTGTTTGCCGTGCCTAAATCTATAGCCATGTCTGACGAAAAAAGACTAGATAGTCCAACCATGAAAAAACCTTTTTGTGTCTATTAATCAAGTAGAGAGTCGGTTAAGTCATTATAGTCATCCAATAGACAAAACGTAAAGGCTTAGCTTAAGTCAATAGGCATTTAATCGCTTAGTTAATTAAACATCTTTACCAGCTATAACTACTCTCTAAAAAAACAATTCTATTGAACATGGTATAGTTTCTAGATTGCTTCTGGCACTTTTTTCTGTCGCCTTACTAATAGTTTATTTAAAGCTGTTACATAAGCTTTTGCAGAGGCAACAACAGTATCAGTATCAGAAGATTGTCCAACAACAATTTTACCTTTTTCTTCCATTCTTACTGTAACGGTAGCTTGAGCATCTGTACCTTCTGTAACCGCATGGACTTGATACAACTGCAAAGTAGCATCATGTGGAAAAAGCTTTTTTACAGCATTGAAGACTGAGTCTACCGGCCCATCACCACTTGCTTCAACTTGATTTTCAGTACCGTCAATCAACATAGTCAAATTAGCAGTTTGCGGACCATCAGTGCCACAAACAACTCTTAACTTTTTGATTTGAAGATTATCATGCTCTGCATCGGAAGAACTATTATGCATCAATGCAAGTAAATCATCGTCATAAATTTCTTTTTTTCGATCAGCTAAGTCTTTGAAACGAACAAAAATATCTTTAAGTTGATTATCTCCCAATTCAAATCCTAAATCCTCCAGTTTTGCACGTAAAGCTGCTCTCCCAGAGTGCTTACCTAAAACCAAGCTAGTTTCAGCCAAACCAATATCCTCGGGACGCATTATTTCAAAAGTCTCAGCATTTTTTAACATACCATCCTGATGAATGCCGCTTTCGTGAGCGAAAGCATTCTTTCCAACAATAGCTTTGTTGTACTGAACTTGAAATCCGCTAACTGTTGCAACCATACGGCTCAAATTCATTAATTTTGTACTATCTATTTTAGTCTGATAAGGCATTATGTCGTTTCTTACCCTCAAAGCCATAACCACTTCTTCAAGTGCGGTGTTTCCAGCTCGCTCACCTAATCCATTTATCGTACATTCAATTTGCCTGGCCCCCGCCTCAACGGCTGCCAAAGCATTTGCTGTCGCCATACCTAAATCATTGTGGCAGTGAGTTGCAAAAATAACATTGTCTGCACCTGGCACATTATCCCTTAATGAAGAAATGAGGTTCGCACACTCTCTTGGCGCAGTGTAACCAACAGTATCAGGAATATTAATTGTCGTTGCTCCCGCCTTAATAGCGATCTCAACAACTCTATATAAATATTCTATCTCAGTACGTGTTGCATCCATTGGAGACCATTGAACATTGTCACAAAGATTTCGCGCATGCGTTACAGTTTCATGTATCACATCCGCCATTTCATCCATGGTCAAATTAGGTATTTGTCGATGAAGCGGGGACGTGCCAATGAATGTATGAATTCGCGGTTTAGCCGCATGCCGAACCGCCTCCCAACACCGATCAATATCTCTAAAGTTTGCGCGACTTAATCCACAAATTACTGATTTTTTTGAGCGTTTTGCTATTTCTGAAACTGCTTGGAAGTCTCCTTCAGATGCGATTGGAAAACCTGCTTCAATTATATCAACACCCATTTCATCTAAGAGCTCAGCTATTTCTAACTTTTCAGTATGGCTCATTGTAGCCCCAGGACTCTGTTCACCGTCACGTAATGTAGTATCAAATATTAAAACATTATCTTGTTCTTTTAAGTTTTTCATTTTTTTCTCTTAGCTAAATTAAAATTCTAGTGAAGGCGCTTTTCGCGTAACCTCTGAGCGCACGCGCCCAGACAAGGCACGCTCAGAGGCTGCTAAGGAGTAGGTCAATTAATAGCAGCTTACTACTATATCGCTGCAAATTTGATCCATTTGTTTTTATCATGATCTTACACTAGAAGTTTTTTAAACAAAACAAAAGAGAATGTTTGATTAGTCATCAAAAAAATCTAAATCATTAGAAAACTTAACAAAAGAAAAAATATGAAAAACGCGTTAATTATTGGAGCATCTGGTGGTATTGGCTCAGCTCTACAAGATTATTATCTGTCTCAACAAAATTATGAGTTTGTCAAATCTTTATCGCGATCAAATGATGGTTTTGATATCACTGACGAAGAGAATATAAAATCTCATATTGATAGTGATACAAATATATACGACCTGGTCATCATCGCCACAGGGGGTGTTCAAATAGATAATGATGAGCCTGAGAAATCAATTAAACGCTTAAATGCAAAGGCAATGTTAAATCAATTTTCCTTAAATGCAGTAGGCCCAGCTCTAATTCTCAGTCGCATACACAAATTAATCCCCAAAGATCGTCCATCACATGTGATTGTATTGTCAGCGAGAGTGGGCTCAATAGAAGACAACAATTTAGGCGGTTGGATAAGTTACCGCACAGCCAAAGCAGCGCTCAATCAAGTCTTACGAACAAGTGCAATTGAACTAAAGCGAACGCATCCTAATTCCTGCCTTTTAGCAATACACCCAGGAACCGTTGAAACAAAGATGACAGAAAAATACACCTCCCATTCAAAAGTTTCAGCCAATACAGCCGCTAAAAATATTGCTAATCTAATAAGTATAAATACCTCAATTGATACTGGTAAATTTTATGATTGGGCTGGAAAAATAATTCCCTGGTAGTCCTTATATAAATTCACCTCAAAATAGGTGGTTTTTTCGGATCGATACCTGGTGCCTTTGGCTTAGAAGCTTCTCGAATTGAGGGCAAATCAAACCGAAGACCGATTTTCAATGCTTTCTTAATTAATTCTTCATCAGGTTTTGCAAAAATAATGTCGAGTGTCACACCTTGAGGATCAGAAAGCTTAAATGCCTCCGAAATCTGTTGAGCAAGAATATCCTGATAAGCTTCACTTGCTTCAACAAATATTAATAATAAGTTGTTAGTGGTTTCTTCGGAAATGTCTTGGACTAAAATCGCATAATTCGCTGAACCCGGCGATAATGCTAATGTCTCATCTAATAACTTTATAAATGTTTCACTTGCAATTGATGGCGATACAATTTTTTTTGGCAGCCGAGTAATGTTACCTTGTTTGGCCTGAGTATTCTTTTCCAACCATCTTAAAATCTCATTGGTAAGAATATAACCTCCACCAACATCCGTCAGATTCAATGCAATTCCAACAGAGATGTTTTGTGCAAGCAGGTTGCGACCGGTCATTGATATGAAAAACGCATTGTCACCTGCAAATTCCGCTAACTTTTCTTCAGCATCAAATCCAAGTAAAATTTGGCCTTCTGTTAAATTCATTAATTTAGGTTTTGGATCCTCAGGATCATCTATCAAAATGAATAATTCAGCATCCAAAAATCTTTTAAAAAGAATTAAGCGGTTTTCTGCTATATCATTACTTTGAACTTGCTTAATGATTTCATCTAACGGGCTAACAGGCATATTTTATCAAAAGCTTCCTATAAAAGTTAAAATAGTAACTAAAACTAACTTGATTTAACTCAACTAACAAAAATGACTATTAATGCGATAGCAAACAAGACCGTAATATTTACAACCATTGCACCACTTGGATAACCTATTACTCGTAAACTTTTAGGACCATGCGTCTCATTCAACTTTCTTAGTATATCTTCCAAAAACTTAAACAAAACAGCAATTAATCCAAGATATACTTTCTTACACGTAAAGACTAGCATACCCAACAATGAAGGCACCCACTTCCTATAAACTATATCAGTATCAAGATTTGTTGCATCAATTTCCGCTGGATGAAAACCATATCGATACAAAATTGCGAAAGCTAGCAAGGCAAAAAGCAATAATTGTAACTGACTAAAAACGTGATCAAAGGTATACGGCACATAATCTGTTTCATATGGTAAGATCTGATAAAATGTAGCTGGAAAAATACCAATTAATATACAAAGTGCAGATGTAATTCCCATTGCTAAAAGCATGTGCTTAGGTGCTTCTGCGGGTCTTTTACCAGAGTCATGAGCAAAGAACGTAAAAAATGGAATTTTGATTCCTGAATGGGATAACACCCCGGCAGAAGCAAAAACTAATGCTAGCCAAATTATTGTTCGATGTTCCACAGCGACAGAGCTAAGAGTCAGAGATTTAGTGACAAAACCTGATAATAATGGAAAGGCCGATATTGAAGCAGCACCAATTAAGCAAAAAATAGCAGTCAAAGGCATCGTTCTATATAAGCCTCCTAATTCAGAAGCTTTAGCGGTACCGGTTCGATAAAGTACCGCTCCGACAGACATAAAGAGTAATGCTTTATATAAGATATGTGCAAAGGCATGACCCGCCATTCCATTTAATGCAAGTTCTGACCCTATACCAATCGCAACAACCATAAATCCCAGCTGATTATTTAAAGAATAAGACAATACTCGACGCATATCATTTTCAATCTCAGCAAAGAAAATTGGAAATAATGTCATAATAGTTCCTATGTAAATGAGTATCTCTGTGCCAGCAAAACCCCGTGCTAACGCATAAATTGCCATCTTTGTTGTGAATGCAGATAAAATAACTGCTCCAGTTACCGTTGCCGCTGGATAGCTATCTTGTAACCAATTATGCATAAGAGGAAATGCACATTTAATACCAAAACTAATAAATATTAGCCAAGTTCCTAAACTTTCCAAAGTCATTTTATTAAAGGATATTTCACCTGTTTCTTGATAAAACACACAAACACCAGCAATTAAAATCACTCCAGATCCTATCTGCACTATGAGATAACGTAATCCTGTATGATAAGCGCCTTCCGTTTCTCGTGCCCAGATAAGAAAAACAGAGGCTAAGGCCGTCGCTTCCCAATAAAAAAATAAACTTATCATATCCCCAGATAGAGCTGCCCCAATGGCAGAACCAGCATATAATAGTGCTGCAACTTGTTGAGTTGTATCCCTCACATGCCAAGCAAACATATTACCTAGAAAGCTAGCTAAACAAAAAACCAATACAAAAATTCTGGATAAGCGATCTACCCGCATCAGCTCCAAATCAAAGCCAAAAAACTCATATGGCCAGAAATTACCAAAACCAATATACCAAATGTGAAACACTGCCAGTAAAGGTGTTATCAATAATAAAGCACCTCTTATAACGCCATGAGGAAAGAGAGCTAGTATTCCAGCCATTAAAAAGAAAATAAATGATGTAGGAATGAGCTCAATCATGATGGTTCACCGGATCTATATCATCATTAGGATATTTTTCTGAATTGATATCTTTAGGTGAATAGAAATCTGATTTACGTTTAATCAAAATTCTCAATAAAGTTGCTAAGAATATTAAACCGGCAAACATTATGAAGCCATACAAACTATAAAATCCTCTTATGTTCTCAATTTCGACATACCCATGCTTTGGGTAAATCAAATCAAAACAAAGCAAAACAAAACAGATCAAAATAAGCCCAATAAAAATTTTATTGGAGGACCCAGGCTTATCTACCCAAGAAAGCCATCTGCCTAATCTAGGCAATTTCATAAGCTTATCGTCTTTTTTGTTTTCCATCATAATGAACCGCCCACTATTGGTAATAAGAAGTCTTGTATCAATCCGGCATAAAAGAAGAGTAAAATACATGCGATTGCTGCAATTGCTGCAGGAAACCAACAAAGCAATGGCGCTTCCTTGATCGAATTAACTTCTTTACCCTCACCTGAATTTATAAAAAAACCACGGCCCACGATAGGAAGAAGGTACGCCACGTTTAATAATGACGAAATCATTAAGACCAATATTATTACAAAATACTCAGTTTTAATAGCACCCATAAATAACAAGAATTTTGACCAGGAACCTCCAAACGGAGGTAAGCCAATTATTGAAAATGATGCTATAGCAAAAATAGTAAAGGTAATTGGCATAGTTTTACCTAAACCACTCATATCACTAATTTCAGTTTTCTTAGTTGCTACATAAATGGCTCCGGCACACATGAATAAGGCTATTTTACCGAAAGCGTGCATCGCAATATGCATTCCACCACCCACAGCAGCCATAGGGGTCGCAAGCGCCATTGCTAAGGTAATATAGCTCAGCTGAGATACGGTAGAATAAGCTAATCTTTTTTTAAGATTATCCTGCATCAAGGCAAATATTGAGGCTAAAATAATAGAGATTGCCGCCAACCAAATTAACCATTGTGATGCACCAGATTCTGCAAGAAAATCTAAACCAAAGATATAAACTCCAACTTTCAATATTGTAAAAACGCCAGCTTTTACAACTGCTACCGCATGCAATAAGGCCGAAACAGGTGTTGGAGCCACCATTGCTGCAGGCAACCATCGATGTAAGGGCATTAAAGCTGCTTTACCAATTCCAAAAGCATACAGACCAAGTAATAGGGGTAATAGTCCAACTTCAATTTTTTCTTTAAGAATTCCCCCAGGCATAAAATCTAAATGCCCTACCAAGACATACGTCCAAATTAAAGCAGTTAGCAAAAATACAATAGAGGTACCCAAGAGCATGCCAAGATATACCCTTGCTCCAGAAACGGACTTTGCATCACCTTTATGTGCTACCAGTGGGTAAGTCGACAGAGTCAAAATTTCATAAAAAATAAATAATGTGAACATATTTGCAGCAAAGCAAATTCCCATCACTGCAAATATAGCGACACAAAAGAAAGCAAAAAATTGAGATTGTCTATCTTCATTCGTCCCACGCATATATCCAATGCCATAAAGATGCGTAAGCATCCAAAGACCAGAAGCAACCAAAGCAAATAACAACCCAATTGGCTCTACTTTAAATGCGATATCTAAGTTAGGCAGCACTGTTAAAATAGATAGCTCTTGTTGTTGGATGCCACCGGTAAGCAGAAAAACCACAAAAACTGCACTAAATGTCAAAACAGAAACTAAAAATGTAAAAGTATCTCTAAGATTTTTGTGCCGTCTTAGAAAAATATTCCCAAAGATCCCCAATAAGGGCATCAAAATCGAAAGTATTATCGTCATGGATACCCCTGTCACGACCCATCTCCCAAAGTATTTTCAATGCCACCGCCTGGCAAACTCAGCAAATTTTGAGCAGCAGTTTGAGCCGGATCTAAAATAAAATCTGTGAATACACCAAAAAATAAACATGCAAATGCGACAATCCACATCGGGGCAAGCATAGAAATGGGAGCCTCTGTAATTGTCCCCACTTTTTTTGTTGGAACAACATACAGTATCTCAATTAACCTCCATACATATATTACCGATAACAATGATGATAAAACAATTAGTAAAGCGATGTGCCACCAGCCATTTGCAAGCGCACCCTGAACCAAAATCCATTTTGATATAAATCCAGCCGTCCCCGGAATTCCTATTAAACTTAGACAACCAATAACGACAGCAGCGGCTGTAAAGGGCATAATTTTACCTAAGCCAGCAATATTTTCGTAGGATACTTTACCAACTTTTAATGCAAAGATACCCGCACCCATAAATAATAAGGCCTTGGTTATTCCATGATTAAACATATGAACCAAGGTGGCAGTTAATCCCAATTGGTTCATTAATGACGCGCCCAACAAAAGATATCCAATTTGGCCAATAGATGAATATGCCAGCATTCGCTTAAGATTAGTTTGAAAAATTGCAACGATGCTTGCTAAAAACATTGATGCAATGGCCAGAGGCATGAAGATAATAAGAATTATGTTTTCATCAAATGCAAAAGTTGGGTGGTAAATAGAAAATAAAAATCGCAAAAGAACATAAATTGATGCCTTTGTTGCTGTTGCTGACAAGAAGACTGTGACTGCTGAAGGCGCAAACGTGTAAGCTCTAGGCAACCAAAGATGCAAAGGCATGATTGCAATTTTTAACCCCAGACCAATAACAATAAAACCAAATCCAGCTCGGATGGTTCGATTAAGTCCTTGATCAGAAATTCTCTCAGCCAAATCAAGTAGATTTAATGTGCCAGTTGCCATGTACAAAAATCCAATACCTATCACAAAAAATGTTGCTCCAATTGTCCCAAGTATTAGATAGTCATAAGCAGCAGTTAAAGCTCGCTTATCTTTATAAGCTCCCATGGCTACCAAAATGTATGTTGCGAGTGAGGAAATTTCTAAGAATACAAATATATTGAATGCGTCACCAGTAACGACAATTCCCATTAAACCCGTAAAACACAACATGTAACTGGCATAAAATAATGTATGATGTTTTGGATTAATCTCACTAATTACAGATCGATACGCATAAGGTAATGCGACTGTAGCTATCAACGAGATTAACATTAAGATTAAAGCATTAGTCGCATCAATCCTATACTCAATACCAATGGGTGGGGCCCAACCGCCTATTTGATAAGATATTACACCACCATCTTTAAGGGTAAGAACCAAGATAACAGATATTGCCAAGCTAAAAGCAGTTGCCAAAAACGAAACTACCCATGCTAAACCTTTACTACCAAACAATAATATTAATGGAGCCGCTACAAAAGGTATGACAATTAGCCAAATTGGGAGTTGCTCTTCCAGTGTTAAGGCTACGTGGTTCAATTGCTCAATCGCCATTACGCTAACCAAGCCTCTCTCTCTTCATTTTCTTTTTCAGCAATTAAAGTCTCTGCACCTAAAATTTCATCTTCTTCAATGGTGCCATATTCTTCTCGAATTCTAACAATCAAAGCCAGTCCAAGAGAAGTTGTCGCCACTCCGACAACGATAGCGGTCAAGATTAACACATGAGGAAGGGGATTAGAGTATATAACGTCCAGACCATATTTAACGTGACCTGTATTGTCATATGGCAATATAGGAGCAGTGCCTCCAATAACTTTGCCAATTGAAATATACATCATAAAAACTGAAACTTGGAAAATATTTAAACCAACTATCTTTTTTAATAAATTCCCCTTAGCGATAACAATATAAAGGCCAATAAGCATTAGGATAATAAATAACCAGTAATTGATATGACCTAAAATAAATTCCCAAGTCATTTCACCAATCCTCATCTGATATATGAGGCGTTCTAGATGCAAATGCATAATAAATAGATACAATAACTCCTGAAACCGTTACGCCAACTCCAAGTTCTACGAGCCAAATGCCCCAATGCTGGCCATGCGTAGGATGCTCAGGATCAAAAACTGTATAATCTAAAAAAGGATATCCATAAAACAACGAAACCAGGCCCGTACCAGCATAAATCAAAACCCCTAACGCCATCAATTTATGCGCCAACCAAACAGGAAAAACTTGTTTTACTTTAGATAAGCCAAAGACGACACCGTAAAGGATAAATGCTACCGCCATTATAACGCCAGCCTGAAACCCACCACCTGGTGAAAAATCTCCATGAAACTGGACATAAAAAGCGAACAAAATAATAGTACCAACCACTATTTTTGTTATAACTCTTAAAATTAGATGATGTTCGTACATCATAGCTCTTCTTTATCCTCGCGCCTTCTACGAGCTAACCCACTCAATAATACGAGAACGCCTACACCGGCTGTGAAGACCACAGCCACTTCCCCCAGTGTATCAAATCCACGATAGCTAGCCAGAATTCCAGTTACCATATTTGGCACTCCAATATCGGTTGCACTATTGTTAACGTAATAAGCTGCTACATGCGTATTTGCTGGGCTATTTAAGTCCCCAAAATTTGGCATATCCATTGTTCCATAAATCAATGCAACACCAATAATGATGATTATCAGCAAGGGCATTAATTGGAATTTTGGTGACTTTTTTTGCGTTCTTGCAGTCAATGCTATCGTGCCCAACATCAATACAGTGGTTATCCCAGCACCTACTGCAGCCTCAGTAAATGCAACGTCTACCGCATCCATAACAATAAAAAGAAGAGCTGACAGAAAACTAAAGACACCAGATAGCATAACGACAGCAAATAACTTATCCATTCGAATGATGGCCAATGCAGTTACAACCAGCATCAAAAACAAAATTATATTTATTGAAGTTTCAATCATAAACTGTTCTCAGTCTCTTCTATGTCCGATTTAGGTTTCATACCTGAAACTAAAGCAGCACTTGCAACCGCATGAGTTGCTGTTGGACCAGTTAAGAATAAAAAAACAATTAATAAAACAAGCTTAACGGTTATCAATGACAAGCCAGACTGTATGCAAAGCCCAGAAATCAGTAGTATCATACCTGCACTTTCCACAACAGAGGCAGCATGTAAGCGTGACCAGAATTCAGGAAGCTTTAAAACACCCAAAGCACCGATAAGCACAAAAAAACAACCTAAGCCCATTAAACACCAGCTTAAAATATCATAAAATATCTCTAAACCCACTATTCAGACTCCTGATTGCGCACTGGAATATCTCCAATGGATCTATATCTAAAAAATTTTAATACTGCGATCGTACCGACAAAATTTATTAATGCGTAAAGTAAAGCAATATCTAGAAAATCAGGCCGACCAAATAAAAATCCAACTACACCAATAAATAAAACAGTCTGTGTCCCAAAAACATTTGATGCAAGGACCCTGTCATACAAGGTTGGACCAAAATACAAACGTAATAACACTAGTATCATTGATATAATCAGAACGATGGCCACGATTAAGAACATCAAACTGCTCTTTCTATAGTTGAAACTCTTGAATTCATATCAGCCAAAGAATCTAAATCTTCTTCAGAATATGACAACGCATGTACCCAGATCTCATCTCCCTCATGTTCAACTGAAATTGTTCCAGGCGTTAAAGTAATAGAATTTGCAAAGGTTGTTTTACCCACCTCTGTTTCCTGTGAACATGGTACTTTAAAAAAATGCTGCCTAATGTAGGGATGTAATCCCAAAATCGTCTTGGTCACCAGCCAATTTGATTTTGCAATCTCAAGTAGCAGCCATAAAAAGTAGATTATAGTATTGAGGATTTTTAGCCTTATTTCCAATCTACCAGTATCAGCCACATCGTCCATTCGACGAACAACAAATACAGCAATTGCGGCGGCAATGAACCCGAGTGTTACTATAAAACCTTGATAAATCCCGGACATAAGCAACCAAAGACAAAATAGCACCACTATGGTAATCATTGTTCTTAACAACTGCTACTCTCCTCCTTGTTCGCGCTACAAATACACATCTACTGCATGTCTTATACAAGATGTGCCTATTATAGGGATCTTTTTCAAGAGAATACGGTTCGATTCTCACCAAAAATTTAGTTTATCCACCCAAATACAACAAATAATAATGATTTTAATTATATTTAGGAGTTGGAGAGGGTTTGTAATTAATTCGCAAGAACGTTATACGGATGGTTAATTATTACAAATGGATTAAATTATGAATTTTGAGGTAGGTAACACTCATATTGGAAATAATCTGCCATTAAATATTATTGCGGGCCCATGTCAGTTGGAAAGTTCTGAACACTCTCTAATGATTGCAAAATCCCTGGCAGAGGCATGTTCTCAGGTAGGCGCTGGTTTTATTTTCAAAGGGTCATTTGATAAAGCTAATAGAACTTCAATTTCTGGAAAACGTGGAGTTGGGTTGGTCGAAGGACTAAAAATAATGGAAAAAGTCAAAACGGCGGTTGGTTGTCCTGTACTGACCGATGTTCATGATGCAAGCCAATGCTCTGAAGTCGCGTCGATTGTTGATATTTTACAAATTCCAGCATTTTTATGTCGTCAAACAGATCTACTAATCGCAGCAGCAAAAACAGGCGCCGCAATTAATGTGAAGAAAGGGCAATTTCTAGCGCCATGGGAAATGCCAAATGTTGCAGAAAAGTTAGCATCTACTGGTAACAATAGAATAATGTTATGTGAACGTGGTACAAGTTTTGGGTACAATACTTTAGTCACTGATATGCGAGGAATTCCAGAAATGCTGAAGACAGGCTATCCCATAATTATGGATGCCACGCACTCTGTTCAGCAGCCAGGAGGACAGGGAATATCATCTGGTGGTCAGCGAGAATTTGCACCGTTAATGGCGCGTTTAGCCACAAGTATCGGAATTGCTGGGGTTTTTATTGAAACACATGAAAATCCTGATAAAGCTCCATCCGATGGTCCTAACATGATCAAATTAGATCAGATGCCCTATATCTTAGAGGACTTAATGAAATTTGATCAGCTCGCTAAGCAAAATCCCTTCCGCCTTAATGGTCAAAATTAATAATAAATAAGGTGATATAGTGCTCATAAAACTCATAATTACGATAGCAATGAAAATTTAGTACCAATGGAAGAATATGACTACATTATTATTGGTGCAGGTTCAGCAGGATGTGTTCTCGCCAACAAACTAGGTGAAGATAAAAAAAATAAAATTCTAATATTAGAAGCTGGACCGATGGATTATAATCTCATGATTCATATCCCAGCAGGGGTTTATAGTGCTTATCGTAATCCAAAGATAAACTGGAACTACTATACAGAAGATGAACCAGAGCTTTTTGATCGTAACGTTTCAATGCCAAGGGGAAAAGTTGTAGGAGGGTCTTCTTCGATTAATTCAATGGTATATATGCGTGGGCATCCACTAGATTACGATCGATGGCAATCTGAATGTGGTTTAAGGGGATGGTCTTATGATCAATGTCTACCATATTTTAAAGCAGGTGAGAACTCCGATCGTGGAGAAAACGAATGGCGCGGCGCTAATGGCTATCTGGGAGTTACAAAAGGTTCTTTTAACAATCCTCTGTTTGACGCTTTAGAAGAGGCCGGTTCACAATCTGGCCAAGGACATTCGGATGACTTAAACGGTTACAATCCAGAAGGCATCGCGAGACTTGATGCTACGCGAAAGAATGGTAGAAGATGTAGCGCCGCGGTCGCTCACTTGAGACCAGCAATCGCCCGCGGCAACGTAACTTTGATTACAAGAGCCCAAGTTGAAAAAATCAACCTCAATGGAAACTCAGCAACCGGTATTTCTTATAGATCAAAAGGTAAATTGCACACAACGGAAGCAAAGAAGGAAGTCATTTTATCAGGGGGTGCGATAAATTCTCCCCATCTACTCATGCTATCAGGTATTGGCCCTGCAAAGCATTTAAGGGAACACGGTATTGATACACAAATTGACCTTCCAGGTGTTGGACAAAATCTCCAAGATCACGCGACAGCAATATTGCAATATGCATGCAAAAAAAGCTTTCCAATCCACAAAGTAAATCAACCCCATCGAAAACTAGCAACGGGCCTAAGATGGGTCTTTACTCGAAAAGGAATGGCAACCTCAAATATCTGGGAAGCGGGTGGATTAATTAAAAGTGAAACAAACGCAATCTATCCAGACATACAATATCATTTTGGACCTGTTGGTTTTGAAATTGATGGTCGTAAAATCTCCTTACTTCAGGCATTCGCTATTCACGTGGATCAATTACGTCCTAGAAGTAGAGGCCAAGTGACATTAAGATCAGCAAACCCATCTGACAAACCATTAATGACTTTCAATTACTTACAGGATCCCCAAGATTTGCACGAACTTGTTAATGGCGTCAAAAAAGCTCGTGAACTTATTTCTCAACCATCTTTTGATGAACTTAGAGGAATAGAAATGATACCAGGTCCAGAAGTCAAATCTGATTCTGATATTGAAAAATGGGTACGAGAAGCAGCTGAAACAGATTATCACCCAAGTTGCACCTGTGCGATGGGCCAAAGTGAGATGTCTGTGGTTGATGATCAAATGAAAGTTCATGGAATTGAAAAACTTAGGGTCGTTGATGCATCTGTTATGCCACAAATTGTTTCTGGAAATCTAAATGCACCAACCCAGATGATTGCAGCAAGAGCTGCAGATATGATTTTAGGTAAGCAGCAATTGAAATCTTTAAAAGTGAATTTTGCTTTCGAAAATTAATCTAAAATCTTACGCATGGCCGTTAGAAAGTCTGCCACTTCCTCGATCGTATTATAATGACACATTGAAACTCGAGTGCAACTTTCTAAATTTAACGGTTTTAAGATATTACCAGAATAATGGTCTGCTTTTCGAGCATGGACGCGAATACCATTTTCTCTAAGACTTTCAACGACCTGTTCAGCATTCATTCCTTCAACAGTGATCGAAACCAAACCTTCTCTAAGAGCGTTTTCTTCTCCACCAAGAATGCCTACACCTGGCAAATTTGCTAAGCCAGTTAAATTGCCAACACCGTATATCATGGCATCTGTTAAAGCTTTTTCCTGTTCATGGATTGATTTTCCAGCTGCTACAACTCTATCTCGTTTAGTGCTCTCATTTGAAACCTGCGCACCAAGCCAATCCAAATAATCCACCACATCGCTAAATGTTGCATAGGCTCCAGTATCACGTGTACCAAGCTCCCAATTCTGGACCGGTCCACCAATAAGGTTTTCATGTGGTAGCTCTTGTAATCTATTTGCTAGCCAACCAACTCCGTATCCATGTCGTGAAAACATCTTATAAGGAGAAACTGCATATCCATCGACACCATAACTCATTAGATCTAGTCCCCCATGAGCTGCATGCTGAATGCCATCAACGATTATAAAACATTCCGGTGAAACAGTTCTGATTACATCTACAATATCTTTAATATTAACGGTCATACCAGTTACAGGCGATGTATGGATGATGGTAGCGACGCGAACATCAGGTGTCATTGCTTGCAAGTAAGCATTCGCCGATACCGACCCAGTATCATTATCATGATTAACACTCACATATTTTTTATTGCCTTTTTCAGCCCAATTTTTACAAGCACTAACTGATGCTGGATGCTCTAATGTACTTCCAAGAACTATTCCATTTTGCTCAGAACCCATGATCGCTGAACGAATTAATCGAAAAAGGATCTCTGTTCCACTTTCTCCGACAATAAAACTACCTTCATCAGTTCCAAAGAAAACTGACATATCCTCTTTTGATTTATTAATTATATCGACTAATGCTTGGCT
>Ga0163110_10000418_pt1 | contig 19897 bp, 12 predicted proteins | sample CRUFie1St17metaG_FD_108703 | JGI IMG/M metagenome (GOLD analysis project Ga0163110, IMG submission 108703) | Marine microbial communities from the Costa Rica Dome - CRUD Field 142mm St17 metaG | ecosystem: Environmental > Aquatic > Marine > Oceanic > Photic zone | place: Costa Rica: the Eastern...
CCATTACCAGTATGGCGTAGTGATGACGGCCAGATGAAGTGTATCGGCTCAATTAAGGAATTACAGGAAGAAGTCGCCAAGGCAAATGCTGCCGGCGTGGATAATCCTGAATGCCCTGATGACGTTGATTTACACCGTCCGATCGTTGACGGCTTTACCTTGTTATCAGATGACGGCAAACCCATGCACAGAGAACCTTTCGTGATGGATTGCTGGTTCGATTCTGGTTGTGCTCCGTTTGCTCAATGGCACCACCCATTTGACGGCGGCGAGACGTTCAACTCATCATTCCCAGTCGACTACATCTGTGAAGGTGTTGACCAAACGAGAGGCTGGTTTTACACTCTACTAGCGGTATCCACTACTGTATTTGATTTACCAGCATACAAACGGTGCCTGTCGCTCGGATTAATTCTAGACGCTGAAGGAAAAAAGATGTCTAAGTCACGCGGCAATATAGTTGACCCGTGGGACCATTTTAATCGTGAGGGAGCAGATGCTACTAGATGGTATATGGTGACAGCCGGTGCTCCATGGAGTCCACTCAAATTTGACCCAAATGGCGTGCGTGAGACTTATGCAAAGATGTTCCTGACACTGTGGAATATATACAAATTCCATGCTGACTATGCAGCGTTAGACGGTTTTGATCCCGACACTCATACCATTGATGTCGCCCAAAGACCACCGCTTGACCAGTGGATTTTATCAAGACTAGCGACCGTTGCCAAAGGCTATCATGAAGGCTTCAAAACTTGGAATTACCACAAAGCGTGCCGAGAGTTAGAAGACTTCGTGGTCAACGATTTATCCAATTGGTATGTGCGCCGTAGCCGCCGACGGCTGTGGGAAGAGGCTGAGAATAATGACAAACTGGCTTGTCAAAATACCCTACACGAAGTTCTAACTATTGTCTGCCGTTTAGTCGCACCCGTCAGTCCATTCATGGTCGATGTGATTTATCGAAACCTCACTGGTTTGAGCGTTCATCAAGCAGATTGGCCGCTTGGAACGCCTGGTAGTTTACCTGGTGCTACCGCTGATTCATGGGATGAAAAGGCGGCAAAGGCTACTGCAACAATACCAAAGCAAAATCCAGACCTAGAGTCCAGAATGGCACTAGTTCGGGAATTAGCTGAGACTGGGCGCAGAATTAGGGTCGATGCAGGTCGGCGCCAGCGCTTACCTTGTGGCGATGGATGGATTGTTTCAGGGCCAAACCTTGGCGAATTTCACGACATACTTGCCGAAGAATTGAATGTTGAGAACATCTCTATTGAAACGGATTTAGATCGCTTCCAACAAATCGAATTAGCACCTAATTTCCGGGCCCTAGCGCCTCGGGCAAGAGGAGATGTGAACGCAATAGCCGGTGAAATTCGTAATGCAGAGGACCCTTCAGCGATGCTTGAACAAATTAAGGCTGGAAGTTTAGAAATTATGGGGATTACAATTGAAGAAGGTGATGTTGAAGTCAAACGAGTTGAAAAATCCGGCTTCGCTGCATCGACCATTCAAGTCGGTCAAGGTGATGATGCTTACCACGTAAGTTTAGTTCTTGATATGAATGACACTCCAGAATTGCTCTCAAAGGGTCTTGCCAGAGACATCACCCGCAGGATTCAAGCCAAACGTAAAGACTTGAATTTGGAAATCGAAGCAACAATAGGGCTGGAAGTATGGCTAGAAAATGCCCCTGAATTGTTCGAGTCAGACCGTGAATGGATAATCAGTGAAACAAGAGCTAGCAAAACAAACTTCCATTCTGGTGGTGACTCAATTAACGCTGAAGCCGAGCAGTTTGAAGTCGATGGGGCAAAAATATCATTCATTGTTTCCTAGAAAACTAATCAACGACGCATTCAAACATGAGTGGTTGTTCCTCTATCCATGCGAAGGATTGTTCTAGCGATTTTACTCGCTTCCTCAACACTTCTTGCTGGCTGTTTTGGTGAAGGTGAAACCCTCGTTGAAGAGGAAATAGTCGAAAATGTCTGGACTGATTACGTGTTAATCGATAGCCAGTCACACGAATCACTGAGGCCATTTACTACCGTTGATTTGCGCACCAATCAATCGACCAATATGTCATGGGCAGTTTTCGATGCATCCAAGGGCGGTAATTGCTGTGAACATTACTTAGCGACATCCATCGAGGGCCAAATCCTCAACATTGGTGGCGAATATCCAGTATGGAGCCATGACAGGGGTCACGAATGGGACACCTACATTCCCGAAGTTTTACCTGCTGTAGGACAGTGTGTTACCTTCATACCAACCAACCCTGGCCAAGAAGGACTAGGTGAAGGAAGCATCGTTCAGGCAACCAACGGCGACATCATATCGATGTCTTGGTTTCCATACCCAGGCGGAGATTTGAAACTTGACAAGTTCTATGCTATCCTATATGACGCCTCTGAAGAAGAGTGGAAATGGTGTTACAACCGACTTACTGAACCATTTTATGATCGCTCTTGGCAAGTCGAGGTCATTGGACCAATTGAATCCACACTCGGCAACGGCGAATGGGCTAGTATTGTGGTATCGAATTTTTGGCATCAGTCAATGAATGCTGGTGGTCAAATAAGCGTTGATGGTCTAAACTATTATCCGTTCCAGTTCCCCGACCGCAGTGGTGGCGACCCCGAGATCGAACTCGACCTTGACTTCACAGAGGCTGACCTACCAGCATATTACGATGTCAACAAACCTCACAAAGAAATGCGAGCCTTCCCCATGCCAAGCGGTGGTTTAGTATTCCCTGCTTACTACAATAATGGTAATGCCGCCTTCATGGACACGTCTCTGTCGTGGAACGAATTATATGTTCAATTTCCCAGCGAATATTGCCAAATTGACTCTGTTGGAACAATTCACTGTGTGGCAAATACGGGGACTAGTTTCACACATTATCTCTCGAATGATGGTGCAGTGACCTGGCAAAATTATACCTACGAACTCAATGAACAAGCAACTCAAATTGAAGAGTGGGAATTTCAAGCAAATGGTGAACTAGACCTATTTGTGCTGAATGTTAGGTACCAAAGCTCTGCTGGCCCGGATGTCGACACGGTATACCATGTTAGAGGCTACTCAGAAGACATGTCGCCAGATACCTTGACCTATATCGGGCAAGGGGATTTAGACTCGACATCAGGCGCAGGTAACGACATAAGATTTGATTTCGCTTCGCTAGCAATACTAAACGATGGGGGAGTTGTTGTCGCTTACCACGATTCTACCGACCCTGACCCACTGTTCGCAGTTGAACTAATTCTACCGCTTTACTGATTAAAACATCCGCAGAATATCATCGAATAGTGATTTTGCGTGACCTTCGCTACGTTCGACCAAACGTTTGACAATTAACTCAGGGGTCGAGCGGGCCAGATGGTTTCGAATTGGCGTTCGGTCAACGATTAACTCTAAATCCGCATCCAAACCTCTGGCCTCGATGCCGTCAACTCTGAAATCATCGACACCAGACGCTTCGATTATTGCTGGAGCAAGGTGGGTTACTAACATCATGCTGGTATTCTTTTGTGCCCGTGCGGCCAACAACATCCCGGCAATTATTCTCGCTCCAGCGCCCGGTTCAGTGATTGCTTCTAGTTCATCAGCCAAAATTAGTTTTGGCGTTGGGTCGCTGACAACGGTTGCCAACTCAACAAGTGTCTGTTCTAGTGCTCCAGCACTTTGCGTACCGCCTGCTTTGGCAAGAATGTGAATAGCATCAACTCTGCCGACTCGAGCATTATCAGCTGGAACAGGCAGACCCATGTGAGCTAGTATGCAAGTATGCGCGAGTAGTTCTAACAGAGTAGTCTTGCCACCAGAGTTAGCACCAGTAAGTAAGGCCAATGGCTGTCTATCACCTGCTTGAGCCGCTTTGCCGATACCGTAAGTAACTGGGTCAGGTTCAATTCCAAGCAACAGATGACGCCCGCTTTTTACCCATATTCCGTGGTCAACTAATTTAGGCATGTTACAGGAATAATGCTCTGCCCATCTGGCAATGGTTAACCACTGGTCATTGATAATTAATGACCGAATAGCAAATTGACACTTTGCTTTTAGGGGTCCTAATTTTTTTGCCATGTTGTAGATATGGTTTGACCGTTGTGCACTAATACGCTTGACCAAATTTTCATCTACCTTCTCAATTACTTGACGGTCAATTTTTGCCGGCCAATCACTGGTAAATATCACCGGTGGGCATCTTACACCGCTACCTTCCATGAATTCAGTCAGTCTGTTCACCGCTTGTTGCATTGCGTTATCAATAACATGTCCAGTGGCTTCTTTCAATCGTCGTTGGAAACCGCTACCATCTGCCAGTGCATCTAATAACTCAGCCCCGGATAATGCTAATTTAGCATCATTCATGGCTTTCTCAACCTCAGTGTTTACTTCATTTTCTAGTCTCTTACAATAAGTCCACAATTGATCCTGCACGAGTTCTGCCCGTTCACTATCACCATCCTCGAATAAGGTGGAGAGTAGTTCAGGCAATTGGTCGAGACCGTCACAACTTGCTCGCAAAGATGAGAAAAACCCAGTATTGGAGTGTTGGCTTTCTAACATAGTTATTATTTGAGATAGGGCCTCCAAGGGTTGCCGATTTTTCTTAAACCAATCCAAGGTCATCTCAGGCAGTATTAGTTCTAATGACGGTTTTGCACCAAGTACTATCCAACCTTCAGGTACGTCACTAGGTCCGCCTTTGCCCAACCAAGTTACTTTGTCAAATACGGTGTAATCCTTCCAAGTTTCACTGGGTGCTGGAGTCAATAAGCGACAGTGCTTCTTGAGTTCGTCTATCGGCTCAGGAGTTACAACGACTCGGTCATATCGCTCAGTGTTAGCTTTGAGTAAGGTTATTTTTCTTAGCTCCTCATCCAATCTTTCTGCAAAGTCTTTTTCACCTGTCAAAAATGTCATTGCTTGTTGTATTGCTTCTCTACGCATCGTGGGCTCTTTTATTGGAGTGAGTAACTGAAGACGATCTTTAGTTGCCGGTGAGGCGATAAATCCTGAAATCTGATTAATCAATTGTTGATGTAATTTGACTGCTTCTTTAGTGGCCAAAAATTGACCGTCATCGCCGGCAACGCTACGCGCTAGCGCTAAGGCTCGTTTAGGTGACACGCCATCAATTTCAGCGATTTGACCAATATCTCCCGATTTTAGTGAACTTAGGACTGCCTCCTCAGAACCAAAATGGTCGGTCATTTTCTTGGCTAATCTTTCGCCAACACCCGGTAGCGTACTAAGAACCATGGTGACAATGGTTTGTCATCGGCTTAAGAGAATAGCGCTTTTAGCGCGCCAATTTCAGCATTCCCTAACGCCTGTCTCATCAGTCCCGTAAGCATGAATTGGTGCTTGGTATAAATCCTGACAAGTTCGGTGAACTATTGGCAGTGTTAATGTTGAGCCACTCCAGTCGACGGAGTATCCTCCAATTGCTGAGGATGATGGCACATAATCTTCTCCAGTTTGGGTCATCGTGATGTAAATTGTTTCACCTGCTGAGATGTAAACATCCATTGGCATGAACTCCATCAGACCAAGAACCTCGACATACGGAACTAATGTCAACTGACCATCCCTACCACCAGCATGGAAACGGAAATCCATAACCGCATGACCTAGGTGCATACCATTTTCATCGGTCATTTCCAAGAAACCATGTGCGCCGTTTAGAGTGCTTGGAGTTACTGGAATGTGGAAAGTCGGCATACCAGCAATAATCACATCATCTTCAAATGGGCCATAACTAAGGGTAATTGATGAAGATGCAGACATCGATGTGCCATCCGGGGCCATATCTGCTCCATTGATTTCGATATACTCGGTATCAAGTGCAGGGTAGGTTGATTCAAAACGCCAGCCTCCTCGGTTATCTTGCATCTCGACACCCAAAGTCGGTGCTCGTCCTTCACCTTTGAGATACCAATCAAACCAATAGAGCATTTCGTCTGCCCAATCCCACCTTAGAGTGTATGGATAAGCTTCTGCACCACGACCTGAGCCTTGAGAGCTGTGGCCTTGAACTCGATCTGGGTAATCATGCGCCCACTGACCTGCTAAGGTCTTGATTTCAATCCCTGCAGCCTCGACTTGTTGATGCACTGGAAACGACATGTGCGGGTCAACATTCCAATCTTGCATCCCTTGAATTATGTATACTGAGCCTTGGTAGTTTTCCAAAACGCGGTTAAGGAAAGAACGTTCGGTCCAGTAGGTGTTACCGGCATAATCTACCATTCCACCAGTTTGGTATGCCGCAGGACCATTGACATATCCCTCGATATACCCTTCACACAGGTTCTCTGCGTCACCACCATCACCGTCAATTCCGAATGCGCCATAAACACCATTGTGCATAATCGGGCCACGCGCTTCCATACTGCCGTTTCGCCACATCAATTCATGAACACCAATTAGACCTGACATCGGAACAATGGTCGCGAGATAGGGGTTGCCGAAAGTTGCGGCTTGCCACGGTGTGGACCCATCATATGACTTACCAATTAATCCGACCTTGCCGTTTGACCAGCCCGCTTCTCCGAGGTAAGTAACTGCGGCGTCAATTCCCCTCTGCTCATCGGTCCCCATCAAGTCCATGCAGTGGTTTGAATTGCCAGTGCCAAATACTGAGACCTGAGCAACTGCATAGCCATGTGGAACATAATTTTCAATCAAAAATCGTCCAAGCCTGTCTGCTGGTGTGGTCGCAGAAACATCACCATCGTCATAATATGGCCCGACATCTGCAAGGACTGGTACTCGACATTCTGCAGTAACATTACCAGCGGTGTAATCACAGCCATCAATCACTGGAAGCCACAAACCAAGGTGAACTTCTGCACCTCCGGTTAATCCTGCACCACCGTCAGCAGCAGTGATTGTTGGGACTGGCACATAAATCGACTGAGGTGCTGATATATTGTGAGTCCCATTAACACTAACTCTACTGAATACATCTGAGTCATCGTAGACAATGTTAGCCCGGTTCCAAGGCTCGGGATATGAATCTAGATTGGATGACTCTTCAGTGTCATCAGAGGCTTCTCCAATGCAACCAGAAAGAGTTGCACTCATCATCACTAATATGATGAGCCAAGGCTTCCATCGCATGGTGTCCGCTGGCCCTCAACCTATTGAAATCATCGCATAAATTGTCTCTACTCACTGGCGTCATTTTTCATAGATTCCATTTCTTTTCTAACTTCATCCATGTCCAAATCCTTGAGCATAACTACCAAGTCTCTTAGCGCATCTTCAGGTAAAGCACCTGGTTGCATAAAAACGCCAATCTGTTCCTTGAATGCAATCGTTGTGGGAATAGACCTAATATTGAACATTCTACCTAACTCGGGCTCGTCTTCAGTGTTTATTTTCGCAAACACAACATCAGGGAATTCGTCTGAAACTCGTTGGTAAACCGGCCCGTAAGCTTTGCATGGACCACACCACTCCGCCCAAAAGTCTAGAATGACGATGTTGTTGTTTTCTATGATGCCGGCGAACTCTGGTTCGCTGATGTCTTGGGTAGCCATGCCTATTCCTGTTTGATTTAGTCTATCATCTAATCGTTGACATATCCCTACCGGCGGGTTAATGTCCTTGTTAGTTAAGGTCAAGTCATGCGACGAGTCTTGGTGGGGGTGACCCTGACATTGCTGTTCCTAATTTCAACCTGGAATGCAAGTATTGGCAGCCTTGATGACAATCAAGAGATGAATGCTGGAGCCCGTGATGCAAACATCGTAATCGCTGAACTTTTCGTAAGTCCAAATAATCTGGTCGCCAATGAAACGTCGGACAATGTCTACGGCTCAGTAGATTGGAATGGTGATGGAGATTATGGCAAATTCAGCGATCAGTTCATCGAAATATGGAATTCTGGTGACTCATCACAGGATGTTTCGAGTTGGCTATTATCGACCACCAGCGGCAGCCCACCCTGTCAGTTGCCTTACAACACAACACTCAACGCCGACGAGAGAATTGTTGTTTTTAGGGCTGACTCTGACCTTGACTTGAGTTACTATGATGGAGAAACCGTATCTATTTCGGATACATCACAAAATGTCATACACTCGATGTCATTTCCTGCTGGAGATTCGAGTTACGGATTGTCATACATTTCAGATGGAGGAACAATTAGCAAGGACGACCCTACTCCCGGACGGGCTGCTGACTATTCAGAACCCTACACAGTTCCTGATAATATTGTAAACTGTTACAAATTGACCAACACCGATTCTTCTCGTGCATTCCTACTAAAGGGCAGAGTCGTCACCATGGATGGTGAAACAAATGTCATTAACGATGGCAATGTGATGGTAAGAGACGGTAAAATTACTGGAGTTTGGGCATCGAATACTAATCCTCCAGCGGGAGTTGACTTCACTGATGTTCCAATTGTTGAAACTGATGGAACCATTTATCCAGGCCTAATCGATTTACATAATCATGTCCACTACAATCACATTCCACTATGGGATTTTGAGGTTCACCTAAGTGACTCTCAAAAATCTGAGGAAGGTGGCTATACCAATCGTTATCAGTGGGGCAATAACTGGGATTATGGCCCAAGTATTACCTGGATGAAAACCAATATCCAATCATCATACCGTTGGGACATGGCTAGTGAGCAGATGAAGTATGCTGAAGTTCAAGCAGTTTCTGGCGGAGTGACCGCGATGCAAGGCTCACCAAGTTCCGGCACTCAAGCATGGGATAGTATCCTATCCCGTAACGTCGAATTGTATAACTTTGGCCAAGATGGCATCTCGACCTGCGCAGTATGTGGTGCTGCCGATGATGATTACACTGGCAGCCATTTAATCAGCCAAAGCGAAGCTGGAACACTTAATGCATGGTTTGTCCACCTATCGGAAGGTGTTGACCAATCCAGTAAAGACGAATTTGATGCGTTGTGGAATAAGGGGCTGATAATGGACGAGACAATAGTGATTCACGGCACTGCAATGGATTCCTCTCAATTCAGTCAGATGGCTAGTGTCAATTCAGAACTTGTTTGGTCTCCGCTTTCCAACCTGTTACTATACGGTGATACCACAGATGTAGTCGCCGCCCATCAAGCCGGGGTAAGTATCTCCATTTCTCCGGATTGGGGGCCCAGTGGCTCAAAAAATAACCTACATGAATTGAAGGTTGCTGACATGTGGAATAGCAACAACCTCAACGGTTACTTTAGCAATTACCAGCTGGTAGAAATGGTTACCTCAAATCCAGCGGATGCCACTGGTTGGGCACCATTTGTCGGCCGGATAAAAGCAGATTTGTATGCCGACTTGGTAGTCATAGACACTTTCCATGAAGACCCATATCGAAATCTGATAGAGGCTATTGATGCTGATGTTGCGCTTACAGTCGTTCAGGGTAAGGCTGTGTTTGGTGATGTCGATATCATGCAACAATTGCAAGGAGATGACTGGGAATATGTCAATGCCACCGACTTCCAGAAAGCAGTAGACGTGACATCACTTACCGAAGTTGATGGTAGCCAAACCTTTGCTGAGATAGAGGCGGGACTAGCAATGGCCATGCGTCACGAGTATGATGACATGAAAGCCAATTGGGTTGAGTTCATTGGTGATACTGATGAAGAGATCAGTGCTTGGCTAAACACCACCTTTGATGGTGATTACCGCGACGAGGTGAATCGGTTGAAGAACATGACACTAGACCCGATATTTACCTCTGGTGACGCTAGGTATTTTGACGTCATAAATCGCTCGTCTCATGCTAATTATCACATAGATATGTCACAATTGTATGATAACTATTACACCGTTGAAATGGTAAATGGTGACAGAACCAACATTAACGTCCAACTACCGGATGACACAATAAATAACGGCAATAATAACAACGACAATAGCAACAACGGCGGCGATACAACCACACTTCCCGGACCAGTTGACAACAATACTGTCGATAATGACGATGATATGTTCTCTGATTTGCCCGACGATCAATTTACCGACGAGACTGAGGCAGATCAGGCAACAAAAAATCAGTTGAAATTAATTCTTGGTCTTATTGTAATAATCCTGCTATTCGGTTTGTATGTGGTTAGCAGGACCGATGATAGTGATGAATTGCTTAATTCCCAAAATTCAGTAATCGATAAAATGTGGGATGATGAAGATATCAATCAAACAATTGACACCGCAAATATTGACACCACTGATGCCAATACCCCTGACTCCATTGACATCAAGGATAAGGTCGCTAGTGCCATGAAATCCTCGGGCCTTTCTGCTGTCAGGTTGTTTACCGCTATTGACCAAACCGACGATGGCTATGTTTCTCGTCGAGAGATTAGAACCGCCGTCAATACTCTCCTCAAAGACTCGGTGAAAGTCACTGACATTGACTCGATGCTGGAAACTTTCGATACAAATGGTGACGGAGTAATCAGCTTGGATGAATTCTTGACGGTAATGGAGGCACATCAACCAAAACAATTTGTTCCCGTGTTACCAGATTTGAAACCACCGCCCAAATGAACTGGATGATTGGGATCGATGTCGTTAATCAATGGCTAGTTGGCAAAATATTATTCCTATTCAACGTAATTCTTGTTTATTTCACGACTGATAATCAGCCGTTGAATTTGACTAGTGCCACCGAAAATCTGGTAAATTTTTGCTCCTCTCATACGTCTTGCAGCAGGAAATTCCTCAGAGTAACCGTAACCGCCAAAGATCTGCACTGAGTCTGTAGTGACCTCCATACCGATATCGGCTGCGTAACGTTTTGCGTGAGCAGCAGCCAGTGTTGCAGGTTCACCTTTGTCTAACAAGTCAGCGGCTTTGTATGCAAGCAATCGAGCACCCTCTATCTTAGTGCTCATGTCAGCCAACATGAATGATATGGCTTGATGATGAAAAATTGGCTTGCCAAAGGTTTGCCGCTCATTCGCATATTGCCAAGCTTCCTCCATTGCTCCTCGTGCATTGCCCAAGGCATGCGAAGCTAGCATTGGTCTGGAGCGATCGAATGCCACCATGGCTTGGAGCCAGCCCCGTCCTTCGACTCCACCTACCAAATTAGCCCTCGGCACCCTGACGTTATCGAAACTGACCGACCGTGTATCTGATGACCTTTGGCCCATCTTTTCTTCTTTCTTACCAACAGACAATCCTGGTGAGTCTGCTTCAACAATAAACCCACTCAACGAATCGTGCGAATCAGCCGCTGAGGTCTTTGCTAACACATAAAACCAGTTCGCATGCCCTGCTCCACCAATCCACATCTTTGCACCGTTGAGAATATAATCATCACCATCAAGTGTTGCAATGGTAGTCATGGCTCGCACATCGGAGCCTGCCCCAGGTTCAGTAACGCAGTATGCTGAGATTTCACCATCGCAAACTCGCCTTAGGAATTTTTCTTTCTGTTCCTCAGTACCCCCATAAATAAGCGGATGGCAAGCCAGCATAGTGACTCCCGTGATGGTGGCAAATCCAGGGTCTCCACGACCTAGTTCTTCGTTAATCATAACCTCGTCAAAATAACTCAGTCCAAGACCGCCATACTGCTGAGGTATTGTGCAGTTAAGCAAACCCAATTCGCGCGCCTTGTCGATAGCCGCTTCCGGAAATATCCCATTGCGATCCCATTCTTCAGCATTAGGAATCAACTCATCATTGGCAAATATTCTTGCCAACTCGACCAACATTTCCTGTTCCTCTGTTAAAGTAAAATCAACCATGTAGCCAAGCAATAACGCTTACATTTAACCTATATGTTGAGATTATATTGCAAATTCAGGGTTGTGATAATACCATATTTCTAGATGTATGAACAATATATGACAAACTATGCTAAATCCCAGTTTGGACCGTCTGCTGAATCGGTGACAATTACGCCCATTGAATTCAATTCATCACGGATTTGGTCAGCTTTTGCCCAATCCTTGTTTGCTCTTGCTTCAGACCGCTTGACAAGCAGTTCCTCAACTCTTGGGGCAATTTCTGCTCGTCGTGGATCTTCCTCTGGTTCAATTAGCGCAAATTCTCTAGTTGGCAGTATACCCAAGACAGCCCCGGCCGATTCTTCTAACCAATCAACAGCATAGTGTGAAAAAGCATCTCGGTCTGCCTCATCTAAACCACTATTGAGAATTTTAGAAATCTCTCTTACTCCACCTAGCACCTTAGCAACTGCATCACGGGAATTAAAATCGTCATCCATTGCTTGAGCAAACCCCTCACCCATTTTTTCTAGCATCGCTAGTGATTTTGTTAATGGCTGCTGTGAAGTAATATCAGGCTGCGGCAGAGCTACTGGGGACTGGGTAGTCCTGCTTTTTAGGGCGCTGATATAACATTCCAGAACTCGGTTATAATTTCGCTCAGCATCCTTTAGTAGCGACTCGTTCATGTCAATCGGTGAGCGATAATGCGCATTGATCAAAGCAAACCGTAAGACCATTGCGTCAATTTGTTGCAGTATATCTCTGATGGTCCAAAAGTTCCCTAGTGATTTACTCATTTTCTCCCCGTCGATGTTGACGAAACCATTGTGCAACCAGTGGTGAACTATTGGCGAACATCCCGTGTGACACTCACCTTGGAAAATCTCTGCTTCATGATGGGGAAACCGTAAATCATGACCTCCACCGTGGATGTCAAATTGTTGTCCAAAATGATCTAGTGACATTGCAGTGCACTCAATGTGCCAACCAGGTCTGCCTGGTCCCCATGGAGAATCCCAAGTCGGCTCGCCAGGTTTTGCTGACTTCCACAAAGCAAAATCCTTGTGATCTTTTTTCCCTGAACCGGTATCTTCGACTCGGCCACCAGCCCCAGAGCGAACTGCGTCAATGTTTTGCCCCGTCAACTGGCCATATTTTTCCGGTGCTGAATTTACCTCGAAATAAACTCCATCATTAGCGGAGTATGCATGACCTTTAGCGATTAAGTCCTCGGTAATTCTAATCATATCGTCGACATATTCAGTACATCTCGGATAGTCATCAGCCCTTAAGATATTGAGGGCGTCCATGTCCTCGTAGTAGCCAGCAATATTTTCATCGACTAATTTACGCCAATCCTCGCCAGTTTCATTGGCTCGCTTGATGATTTTATCATCAATGTCAGTAAAGTTCTGAACATAGTGAACATCGTATCCTGATGCCTCTAACCAGCGGTGAATCAAGTCGAATGATAGGTAACATCTTGCATGTCCTAAATGACATTTGTCATAGACTGTGACACCACAAACATACATTGAGACCTTGCCCGGCTCCATTGTTTGGAACGGAACTTTTTCTCGACGACGCGTGTCGTGCACTCGCAAAGGCATATGAAACAATATGGGGTGTTGGCCATCACACTTGAAGGTTATAGATACGATTAGTGTCGGGATGCTTGGTGTTGTAGTGCAGAATGCACAAAATGGAATCACAATCGCTGGTAAATTCATTGCTGACGATTTGATTATTCGGACTAGTTGGTTACTACCAAGTATTGTTGTCCCGGTCTCAATGATTATTCACGTTTTGGCGGGTAATGCCCGGGACTTTCCTTTCTTTATTTCTGAAGCTGACTATCCTGGGGTAGAGCGTATGATCTTCACCGTTGGTCTGGCAATATCTGGCCTGATTCAAATGCTGTTTGCTTACCGTATGTGGTTTGAATATCGTAAAATTCAACCGAGCAAACTACTTACTCTGGCACTATGCTGTGGTATCTTTACTGGGGCAAATTTGTTTGTTATGTCATTTGCAGATATGTATGACCATTTTGTTTTGCACGTTATCACTGCATCAATGGTATTTCAGGTAGGAATGGTTTGGGCCGTTGTTTCTCACTTCGCTATTCCCAACGCTAATCCCCGAGGCAAGCGTATTCGGAGGTTGAGCATTTTAGTTTCAGTTGTATCATATGTTATAATGAATAATGCCGTTGTCAGAGCAATAAATGATTTGGAAGAGTATGGCCTAGACGATGATACAATATTTACGCTCGACCGTATACAACATGCCATCGATGTTGCAGCATACGCAGAATATGCACTATTTGTCGGTTTGATTTTGTGTCTTTATTCCTTTGAACAAGATTTTATTGCTGTGTCTAAATCAATCGAGGAGTGATTGTTTAACATTGATTATATCCCTTGACATATCAAATACATCGGCCTCCTCTTGAGTCATATCACCTAGCCTAATCGCTTCAGATAAAATCCTAGGCGTTGCCTCTGGGTGATATTGCACTGTCCTGATCGGTCTAGTTGGATGTTCACAGGCTGCGATTAAACAGTGCTCTGCGGACGCAATCACATCTAGTTGACCTGAATCAACTACATGATCTTGATGAGTAAACACCGCATTAACCGTAGTGCCGTCATTATATGTCACTTCGCTGACAAAGTGACTGCCTTCTGGCGCCCTCTCGACGCGGCCTCCAAAGGCTGCAGCGATTATCTGATGGCCGAAGCATATACCGACTATTGGCACTGCTGCGTTGCGAATCAATTCTGCAACATCATCCATCCAAGGTTCCCACGAGGAAACGTTTCGCCTAGATCCCGTAATGACAATGAAATCACAATCTACTGGAGACTCGACAACTTCTCCAAAACCATATTCTGTTCTATTTTTAGTGTGAGGTGACCAAAGAAAGACCTCTGGATTATCGAAATGACTGATGATTTCTCGAACGCCCTCTTTGCCAAATGCCTTCCTCTCAGCGAGTAAATCGACAATCAATAAGCGCATGTTATCAGGCTTCCGCAGCTTCTTGTGCTTCGGTTTTCTTAGCCTCGATAGCAGCATCATTGGCTTTTAGTTGTTCCCAGACAATTTCTGCGATGTCTTTGACTTCCATCTCTGAACCAATCGCAGACAGACCATCAGTGATCATAGTTGAGCAAAACGGACAACCGACAGCAACAGTATCTGCACCAGTTTCAGCAAGTTCCTTTGACCGAATGATGTTTACCCGGTCATAGCCTTCGTCAACATGCTCCTCCATCCACATCTGTGCTCCACCAGCACCGCAACAGAAGGAGTTCTTACCGGTTCGTTTGGTTTCGATATCTACACCGCCAATAGCGTTTCTTGGTGCATCTAATTCGCCACCGATTCTACCAAGATAACAAGGGTCGTGGTAGGTAACTGAGCCATCATGTTTGGGACTGGGTAGTTTACCCTCCACCTGTAGATGATCTATCAATTGAGAGTGATGCATAACTTCGATATCCTGCCCACCGTAATCTTTGTACTCCTTGCCCAATGTGTGAAAGCAGTGTGGGCAGGATGAAACTATCTTTTTGACGCCAATTTCTTCAAACGTTGCGAGATTTGTCTCGGCTAACATCTGGAACAGATATTCATTGCCAGCACGTCTTGCGGCATCACCACTACAACCTTCCTGCATGCCAAGAATCCCAACATCAAGACCAGCCTCTTTCATTATGTTGATTGTATCTCGAGCAACTTTTTTGTTGCGTTCGTCAAAAGACGCTGCACAGCCAGCGAAGTAGATATATTCCGCTGGTTCTGCAACTTTGACATCCAAATCAGCAGCCCAATCTCCACGCTCATGGGATGGTAGACCGTATGGATTAGAGTCTGATTCTAAATTCTCAATTGTCGCCATAAGTGGCATCACGGTGTCCTCAACCCTCTCGTCGAATTCCATTCTTTCCATCATTAGATGGCGGCGAGCGTCGGTCAATTTTGGCACATGATCGATGTAGATTGGACAGGCTTCAACGCACGCGTGGCAGGTAGTACAGGCCCAAATTGATTCTTCACCAAACTTCGCAATAATATCCTGTTCAGGAGTCTCGCCGCCGATTAGTGTTGTGTAATTCTCGTTGGCATAATTCCTAACATCGTGAATTATTTGCATTGGATTAAGTGCTTTGCCCGAGGCATATGCTGGACAGACATCTTGACACCGTGCACATGATGTGCAAGCCCAGCCATCTATGAGACTGCGCCAGGTTAGGTCAGTGTAATTTGCCGTTCCAAAGGCTTCGACATCTAAATCATCTAGAAGCACTGCCTTACCTGATTCGTCAACTTGCATCGGCTCCATGGTCGCCATGGGTCTCATGTCATGAAAGAACGCATTGGGCAGTGCCATCACTAAGTGCATGTGTTTGGAGAGTGGTATCAAGAAGAGGAATGTGGCAATTGCCAGCATGTGCGCCCAGTAAGCGCCGACTACAACCGTTGTTGAAGGCACAATGTTGTCCGCTACCCAAGCACCTATCGGTTCATAGGTTGAGGAGACTCCAGCCTCGCCTGCTTCAACGAAGAATGATGTTACGGTGATGGTCATTATCAGCACCAGAATAAAATTCCCTTCAAGTTGCGATTTTCCTTTCAACTTTTCAGGAGTGAAAACCACCCTGCGAGTCAATGCCGCAACGCAGCCCACCAGCGCAATAGTGTAACCAGTCTCTACCATTAGATTCCAGGGGCCTTTAACTACTGCAGGCAAGAAACTATGGGAAAACCAGTTAGCAGTTGCCAAGTCGAACATATCGGTGGACAACATCAAGAATCCCCAGAACATTAAGACGTGAATCCCACCAGCAACTTTGTCTTCAAGGACTTTCTTTTGCCCTAACCAACCGGTTGCGACTTCTTTGATTCTTGTTGGCCAATTATCGAACCTGTAGTCCGGTTTGCCAATCATTACTAGGCGTGTAGCCTTCCAAACCTGATATGAGAAAAATGAGATTGATACTGCACCAATTATCGCTAGTATCGCCCATCCTGGAATTGGGCCGTAATTCATTAGTAACGGGTGTTCCATGATAATCCCTTGTCGGTGCTAATATCCCCGATAATAAGGCAACTATTGAAGTCACCGTATCAAAGCACAAATAAATCCACATGATGAGCCCAGTATACAAGCAGTCAGATTAGGTGTGTTAGATGAGTCAAATTAGCGTGAGTGCCCCGGGCAAGTGTATTTTGTTTGGCGAACATGCTGTGGTCTATGGTCAACCTGCAGTGGCGGTGGCACTAGACCAGCGAATCACGGTCAGACTTCAACCCTCCCAAACAGGCACATGGTTACTCGACGGCAACCGTCTGAACATGAGTAGAAACCCTCACATTAGCGGTCTAATTCAGAAATTGTGGCCTGCTAACATGGGGGCACCTCCCCTTTCTATTCACATTCAGGGAAACATACCCCGCTCATCGGGACTCGGGTCATCTGCAGCATTATCCGTGGCATTGGCTGGAGCTCTACGACTTGCAAGAGGTCGTTGGGTTACCAAGCAGAATAGCAGCGAACCAAATGACTGGGCTGAGGGCTTTGGGTCACAAATAGTTTTGACAAATGCTTATGATTCTAGTACCGGTTTCTGGTCCCAAAAGCCAACGAGCCAACTATTTCACTTAACCGGAAAACACGCAGTAAATGAGGATGAAAATGCTATATTGGCGCACAGTGTTGAAGCAGCAGCCCAAAACGGTAGAGCATCACCCATCGACTCATCGACGTGCTCCCACGGAGAAATCGTTGTAATATCAGATAAGATTGAACCTGAATTAACCCACTTCTATCAGCGCAACTTAACGACGCCAGAGGGCGACGTTACTTGGCAAATCCACGGCATTGAGGTTGACAACCAATCTGACGATGTTTACCTTGTTATCGGTAATACGGGAATCAATGCTCCTACGGGCAAACAAGTTGCCAAGGTAGCTAAATTATTACAACGTCAACCGGAAAAAATCGAGGTGATTAATACAATCGGGAAAATTGCTAGACGGGGAATTAAGGCCTTGATGAGTGGCGATTATGATACAGTCGGGAGGACAATGAGCGAAAATCAATTGATGCTCAAGAGTATCGGGGTTTCGAGTCCTGAACTAGAAGAACTGATCAAGGCGGCTATGCCATCGTCACTGGGGGCAAAATTGACCGGGGCAGGCGGTGGCGGTTGTATGGTAGCGCTTACTAGAAATCCCATATTAACTAGCGACGCAATAGAACTCGCAGGTGGTCGCACACTTATTTCCAAATTGGGGTGTCGTGGTTTAACCATCGAAACCAGTGATATTGATACAATTTGGACAAAATCGTGACACTGCGCCAATGTCAAACCCTTAAGGGAAATGCGGTCCTTTATATACCTCTTATAAGTCGCTTTTAAACATGACAACCGATGAAGAACGTTTGACAGTTGTAAATGTAGTAGCAAGCACTAGAGTCGCAGAAGAACTCGATTTGCCGGATATTGCTATTCAATTGAACTGTGAATATGAGCCAGAACAATTCCCTGGAGTTGTATACCGAGTTACCGACCCAAAACTCGCCATCCTGATGTTTAGGTCAGGCAGAGCAGTATGTACCGGCGGTAAAGATGAAGACAATATCCACACTGGAATTGACCGAATGATTGCCGATTTGCGAGGTGCTGGAATCAAGACATGGGATTTAGCTGATGTCGAAATAGAAGTTCAAAACATGGTCGCTACCTATGCACTTCACTACCCAGAAGACTATGACGGAAACGACAAATTTACTGGCGAGCCTCTTGCTGGAGTCCCGAGAAAGTTGAACCTCAACAATCTAACATTCCACCTACCCTTCGATAAAGTCGAGTATGAGCCAGAACAATTCCCAGGTCTGATTTACCGATTAGATTACCCGAAGGTTGTATGTTTGATATTTGGCAGCGGCAAGATGGTTATTACCGGAGCACGTCACAAGGATGAGATCCTCGAAGCTGTTGAAATCATCAAGGATGAACTAGCTGACTTACTGTGATTCAATTACCCGCTGCTTAAGTGGCAGAGAAGCGTTCATTGCCTATGTGTAATGTGGCTTTGCCATGCGGAGCGTTGCAAGACGGCAAATCAAAGCCCTAGCTTTGATTGTACTAATGCTCCTATCTACCACTGTTAACTACAACGGAAATCAAATTCTTGACCCCATCAACGTCCTAGATGCCGGTGAAAAAAGCAGCACTGGACCAGTTGATGTACCGGTATGGCGTGTTGGTGACAAATGGAAATACGCCGGAACATTTGACCCAACCCAACTGGTTATTGACTCCGGGGTTGAAGCAAATGTTGGAGAAATAACTGGTGATTCAATAACTGAAGTGCTATCTATTACCGAACAAAATGTTGGCGGCACTCCGACCTTGGTGTACACTGTGAGAACCTCGGCAAACTTCGATAAATCTGGAGTTTCGTTGGATAGTTTCACTGGTACGGCCGAGATTGAATTCACTCAAACCGAGGTATTACGAGTAAGTGACTTAGCTTCCCTTCGCAGTGATTTGGATTTATTTATCGAATTCACGCCCAGTGGCATAAGTTTCCTCAAACAAACGGTTGGAGACATAACAATTTCTAACACCTATTCACCGCCGAGTGAGAATTATGACTTCCCTCTTAGAGATGGCGATCGTTGGACTACTACGATTACCTCAACTTCGCAATGGTCCGGTTCGAGTGATTATATCACGCCATTCCCACCACCAACTTCCGAGACGAATAGCTCTACATACGAGGTAACCAATGTCGGAGCGCCGGCAAATGAGTTTGGTCAAACAATAAATTACGGCGGCTGCGAAGAATCATACGAAATTACTTCATTCAATTCTGACGGCGAAGAAGCTGGTTACACATGGTATTGTCCAGAGGTCAGGAACTTTGCATGGAAGCACACCGAGGAAGATGTTGGTTTGACTATTGACTTTCGCTTGAAAGAATACATGCCAAAAGACTCCACAGGAGTTAACATTTACAACGACCCCGGGTCGAGAGATGATTGTCTTATTATCGGCACTGAGAGTGATGTTACGGCGCTAGACACTCCGATCGATGTCTGGATAAATGCCAGTTCTGCGCCGGGTTGCCTAAGCA
>Ga0163110_10000419_pt1 | contig 19891 bp, 10 predicted proteins | sample CRUFie1St17metaG_FD_108703 | JGI IMG/M metagenome (GOLD analysis project Ga0163110, IMG submission 108703) | Marine microbial communities from the Costa Rica Dome - CRUD Field 142mm St17 metaG | ecosystem: Environmental > Aquatic > Marine > Oceanic > Photic zone | place: Costa Rica: the Eastern...
GTATTATGAGATATTTATATATTAATTTAACATTAATATACCTTATGTGTATTACATATTTTTTTAAATGTAATTTAAGTATGTGTCTTATTTTTTGTTTTTAGATTGGTTTTTTTATGTGTAAATAACTGATAATAATGGTATTATATGCTATTATGCTTTTATGTTTGCTTTTTTTTATGTCAGATTTGCTTTTAAAAGTCTTACATATATGTATATAATCATACTACTTTTGTAATAGAGCAAAAGCCGAAACCTTTAATTAGTAGCCATATGAAAGCATATACTTTTTCTATCAAAAATGAGAATGCGGCAATGATTTACGCAGTTCAGCATGCATTGCTAGAGCAAGGATATGATGTATCCGTAGATAGAAATATATATGGCTCTGGAGCAATGATTACTTTACAAAAAGATGCGCTTGAAGTAATTCGTTTTGTTAAAAGATATTGCACAAAGAACACTGTTATAGTATTGACTACAGCTGAAAAAGGAATCTGGAGAATTGCTGCATGAGAATAAGTGAGGTATTGCTTACTATTTATTCAATTCCCATTTAACTATACCCTGATTTATAGATGTTTACACACTGAAACTTAAATAAACAGGAATTGTACTCAGATAAGAAAGTATTATAAGCGAAAAATTGTACTGTATTTACCCTTAAGCTGATTTGGACATGAGAAAAGAGAAAAACATAGTTGCCATCGCACCAGAGAATAATTCTATGGTGAATTCGGTTAAAGCAATCCTTGTGGACGAAGGATACAAGGTCGTTTTAGTTAATGAACGTGAACACAAAAAGAAGTCAAACTCAAAGAAGTATATTCCAGTACTAGATGCAATCGAACTGTTACGATATGCTCGTAAAGAATTTGTTTCTGGAGATACTGTTGTTATTTGTCAATCGGAGTTTAGAGATTAATTTTTTCACAAAATGGGATAATTAATTAAAGCCTTTGTAGATAGCTTGTCTTTTTGGGATAGATTTGTCTGGAAATTATTTCTGTAAATACATGATATATAGGTGTATATGATAATTTTTGTAAATATTGATCATTTTATATCTGTCAGAATAGACTTTAAAAGTATTATAAAAAGCTTAAAAAGCGGTATACCTTTGTCATATCAGAAAAGGAAAACAATTATTGCCTAGTTAATGTAAGCCCAAAAAGATTATGAAAACTTGTGTCAAATCTTCAGAGAACCCTCCTATGCTCAAGGCAGTACAACAAGTATTGCATCAAGAAGGATTTCAAGTATTCATTGTAAATAATGTTTCTCTATACAAAAATTTATCTCCTTCATTACATACTTCTTTGGATGCCTTGGGTATTATTCGATATGTACGAATGAAGTGTAATATAGAGACTCCTATTATTATCTATTCTAATGTGGCCTAACCTGTCTAGTGTAATCAATCATTCTTAAGCGAGAGATTCAGAATCATCAGGAAAACATCAAAAATTGTAATCATTCATTTTTATTTCAACATATAGTTCATCGTTTTTATAGTACAAAAGGGGATCTTTCATAACACGTGCTTATTTCGGGAAAGCTGTCTATCATACTTTTATGACGTTTATAAGATTAAAGTAATTTAAAGCCCGTAAAGTGTTATGACCAGAGTAAAAGGATATTTGAAGACGTTTGCCACTATCTGGATATTGTTATTTGTTACCCTGCCTGGTATAGTAACTGCCCAGAGAACCATAACAGAACCTTATAAAAAAGGAAGTGTCATTGTTAAATACAAAGACTCAAAGTTACCTCAAGAGAGAAGAAAGTTAGTTAGATCGCATACAAAAGCAAGCTTTTCTAGCTATGTCCTTGCGGAGGGAAAAGAAATCTGGAACGTACCGAAGGACTTAGAATGGAAAGGAAAAAAAGTAGAAATACAATCGTTCATTGACAATTTAAATCAGTTACCGGAAGTAGAATATGCAGAACCAGATTACGAGTATGGTTCTTTGTATATTCCTAATGACCCAAATTTTGATAAGCAGTGGGCTTTGCAAAATACAGGGCAAAATGGTGGCCTTGCAGGTTTCGACCTAAGTGTAGTGGATGTGTGGGACAAGACTAGAGGAAATCGAAATATCATTGCAGGCGTGATTGATACAGGTATCGACTATATGCACGAGGATCTAGTGGATAATATCTGGCAAAACTTGGACGAAGATGCTGATGGGGATGGTCATACTATAGAACGTGTGGGCAATACTTGGCAGCTTGATCCAGGTGACCTAGATGGCAAAGATGATGATGGAAATGGCTATGTAGATGATTTAATTGGGTGGGATTTTGTGAATAATGACAATAATCCATTTGATGATAATGGTCATGGAACACACATCGCTGGAGTAATTGGTGCAAAAGGAGATAACGGTATAGGAATCGCTGGAATCAATTGGGAAATTCAATTGATGGCTTTGAAAGCATTCGATAAAGATGGATCTGGTTCTCTATCTTCTATTCTCCCTGCCTTAGAATATGCACGAAAAAAAGGAGTACGTATCTCCAACAATAGCTGGGGAGGCGGAGCATACAGCCAAGCATTGTTTGATGAAATCTCTATGCAGAATGAAGAAAGTCAATTCTTTGTGACTGCGGCGGGAAATAGTGGAAGTAATAATAGTGAACTTCCCGCGTATCCTGCAAGCTTTGACCTAGAGAACATTATTGCAGTTGGAGCGAGTAATTCCGATGCAGAATTGGCAAGCTATTCCAACTATGGAATTACAAACGTAGATATTGTTGCACCAGGAACGGATATTTACAGCACATTGCCGAATAATGCCTATGGTTCTTTAAGTGGAACCTCAATGGCAGCTTCCTTCGTATCGGGAGGACTGGCTTTGTTGATTGCTGAATATCCTGATCGGGATCTTCGTGATATTCGCGACCTGATGATTTCTAAGGTGCAAAGTATTGGTGAGTTGGTCAATCTTTCTATTGCGGGAGGAATACTAGATATCGCTGCTGCCTTAAAGCCAAGCTCTGTTCTATGTCCTGATTGGATGAATGCCCCTACAGGTTATGATGAGATTTCGACCCTCGCAAATGATGGCCCTTATCTGTGGGCTGTAATGGAGGACTCGCTTATTCGATTCAATAAAAACCAATGCACGCAATCTACAACGCATACTTCTTTCTATTCTATTGGAGAGACTGCAAATCATGATGATGACGATGATGACGACGATGACGATAATGGAGGCCACCATCATTACTCTTATGGTAGTTATGGCAGTCATAGTAGTCAGGCATATTTCAACACAATTGCTGTTAGTGAAGATGGCCGAGCATGGGTTGGTACCAATAGAGGAGTAGGTATATACGATGGGTTTGGTTGGCAAAATTATGATATGGATAATTCCTCTTTGCCTTCCAATAAAGTATATGCAATTGCTATTGATAAGCAGGGAAATGCTTGGATTGGGACGGATGCAGGAGTTGCATGGTTTGATGGAACGAACTGGACCATCTATGATAAAAACAATAGTTCTTTGCCCCATAATCGTGTCCATGACATTGAAGTTGATAAAATGAACAATGTGTGGATAGGTACAGAAGGAGGATTGTTAAAGTATACAAACGGTTCTTTGAGTGTCTATACAAAGTATAACTCTGGATTACCCGATAGTCGAATTAGAGCAATTGCCGCAGAAGACAATGGAAATGTCTGGTTAGGTACACATAAAGGCCTTGTAATGTATGACTGTGTCAATTGGCAAGTCTACAACCCCAGAAATTCGGATATGCCTCTATATGGTGTTCGAAGCTTGGAAGTCGATGCACAAGGTAATAAGTGGATGGCTTGCTTCATGTTTACCCCACTCGTTCCCTCTATTTGGGGGTTGGTCAAGTTCGATGGAAGAAATTGGACAAAATATAAGACTAACAACTCAGAATTACCTCACAATACCATCTATTCTATTGATGTAGATGAATCTGATAATGTGTGGGTAGGTACCCAAAACGGAATCGGAGTCTTCTTTGCATCTTCTAATGCTTCATTCGAACGAGCCGAATCAGAAGTATGTGAAGGGAATCAAGTAAGCTTCATGAATACATCTACGGGGTCGAGTTCTTTCCAATGGTATGTAAATGGAAGCCTTGTTGGTTCGAATGCAGATCTTGATTATACTTTCTCCAATCCAGGGCTCTATAACGTTTGTGTGATTGCACAAAACGCTGGAGGACAAAGCAAGTATGCAGAAGACATATATGTGCATCCTATTCCAAAAGTAGATTTAGGACCAGACATTACAGAATGTGCCAATGCCATTATCTTACATGCAGGCATGGATGGTCTTAATTACCAATGGACAGACGGAAATGGGATAGTCGTAGGAGACGGTATGAAGTACACCGTTACACGGGCAGATACATACACCCTTATGGCTTCCAATGTATGTGGATTCTCTGATATGGATATGATTAATATATCTATCACACCTGGCTGTGTTTGGGCTGGGGATGTGAATGCAGATGGAGAAGTAAATATGATTGATTTCCTCTGGCTAGGGCAAGTGGATGGAGAAACGGGATCTAGTCGTTCGAATGCCTCTACAGATTATGCCTCACAAAGTTCTTCTGATTGGAGCGGAAGTTTCGCTAGCCAGAATGATCTTGGGCAAACCGTTAATCATAAGCATGGAGATGCAGATGGAGATGGTGAAATAAGTGCTGAAGAGGATGGAGATGTTGTTCTTGCAAATATTAATTCGGTTCATTCAGCTCCTGTATTTCCTGCCTCAGGAGGGGTTGTAGCAAGTCTACAAGCACAATTAGGAAATAAAATTAATGGAGGAAGCGAGCAAATTGTAAACTATGTCCTTAACCTTAGTGGAGCGAATGATACTGACTTGGACAATGTATATGGGATTGCGTTTGAGCTAGAATATCAATTCACATCTACAGACGCGAACTTAAATGATGCCTCTACATGGTATACAAATACAGAATCTCAGATTCTCAATAGTTTCACTAAGAGAAAAGCATATGTTGGAATGACGGCAACTGATGGACTGAATAGAACGGGTAAAGGAGCAGTTGCAGACATTGATATCATTGCAACCATTGAAGATATCCAAGGAGGCGGAGACCTATTGCAATATGTAACGCTTTCGGCTTCTGTAAGTAATCTTGTTGTGTTGGATAAGGACGGAAATTATTTACCTATGAATTCCTTCTTGACAAATTCAACAGCAACGGTTCAAGTACCAATTGAACCCCCTACAGAAGAGGATGAAGATGACAGTGAAACAGAGTTGGTGACTCCAACTGAAGTAGACGTTCTTTCAGGATTGAATTTATATCCTAATCCTTGTACGACACAAGCGTCTTTGGCTTTTGAAGCTGAACGACAAGGAACAGGAACCCTCATGATTCGCAGCCTAGATGGCCGATTGGTGAATCGCCAAGCAGTAAGTTTCTATGCTGGTCAGAATCAAATACAACTATTCACGAGTGGATATACCCCAGGTTTGTACCTCGTTGAATTGGAAGTCGAATCAAAACGATACGTAAAAAAGATGCAAATCATGCGGAGTCGTGGAGAGGAAGACGAAAAGAAAAGAGACTAAAAGTCGTAAGACTTAAAGATATAAAGTTTGGGAATACAAACGTTTTCATCTGAATTACTTGGGCTACGTTAGTAAAAGCTGACGGTCGGGTTTCGGCAAACACCCGGCCGTATTTCTTTTTATTCCCCTAAGAAATTACCATTAAAACGAGTGAGAGAGAGCACGGATGCTCTCTCTCACTCGTTTTAGTTTTAATGAGAATATTTTCTGCCTATTTCTTAATCCGAATACCGTTTTGACCAAATTGATAATAGATAAAAGAGCCTTCTGATTGCTATGGTATATTCTATTTATAGTAGATTTTTTTAAAATATAGATACCAAATATGTATTTATTTTATTTTTCCTCTCGTTTCTTGGTATATATGTTTTTTAGAAGGCATACTTAAAAGTTTGATATATAGTGTTTTATATATTACAACATTTGTAATAATGTCAATAGATTTATCAGAATAGCTTTCAAAAGTATTATTATGCGCTAAGGCTGTTTGCTACTTTTGTATGGAAGGAATTAACTGCCCAAGTAGAAAGATTAAGTAATAATTTAGGATGAAACGTATAGAGTAACCATGTTCATAAGGCCTTTCCCCTATGCTTATGAAGATATTTCCTAAAATAAAGCTGAACGAAACTTCAGATGTCGTAGAATTAGCTTGCTCTTATTGTAAGGCGTTTTGTATGGTTACTTTTATATGAAAGAATAGCTTTGATATTTGTTGTGACATGTATGTTTGAACTATTAAGTTAAGGAATCAACCCATGCTAGTGTAATTAAGGAATCAACTCGAACAATAGAAATTAAGAAAGTAGAAAAAACGAAACGTATTAAGCATTTGCCTTTGATTCAGGTGTAGTATTTAAATCCATAAGTTCCAGGATTACTGTATGGTTGAGGAATGATTTGGTAGTCTTTACGCATGCAATTGCTGTTTATTTTATGCCAAACCTAATGCCCATTAAGGAATTATGATGAAAGGAACTCGACAGTTAAAGACGTTTGCCATCGTCTGGATGCTATTTATGCTTTCGGTACCTTGGATGCTCCAAGCGCAAAATGACCCTGCCACTTCGTTTAGAAGTGATTATATTATCGTAAAATATGCTCATACTCCGTCAACAGTTGATGCTCGGCAGCAATTGTTGCAAAAAACCAATGCGACGCTCATAGAAATGAGTGAGAGAGAAAACCAAGATATTTGGCGTTTGCCCGAATCTCTTGAGTGGAAAGGCCAAAAAGTAACGGTTCATAATCTAATTGATAACTTGAACCAATCGCCTGAGATTGAGTACGCTGAGCCCAATTATACATATGGAGCTTTGTATGCGCCTAACGATCCGCAGCTGATTCATCAGTGGGGGCTCTCGAATACAGGGCAAAATGGAGGGATAGTTGGATTTGATGTGAACATAAGTGCTGTATGGGATAATCAGACGGGAGGAAGTGTGGTTGCAGGAATTATTGATACAGGGATAGACTATATGCACGAAGACCTAGCTGAGAATATCTGGCAAAACCTAGCTGAAGATGCAGATGGAGATGGAAAAACCATTGAATGGAATGGGAGTGCGTGGGAGCTAGATTCAGGTGACCTAGATGGGATAGATGCAGATGGAAATGGATATGTGGATGATCTCGTTGGGTGGGACTTCGTTAATAATGACAACAACCCTTTTGATGACAATGGACATGGTACGCACATCGCGGGTGTCATTGGAGCAAAAGGAGATAACGGAATAGGTATCGCAGGAATGAACTGGGATATTGAAATGATGGCTCTGAAGGCATTTGATGCCAATGGAGTCGGTTCTTTGACAACTATTTTACCAGCATTGGCATATGCGCGTGACAAAGGCGTTGATTTGACGAACAATAGCTGGGGGGGAGGTGCGTATAGCCAAGCATTGTATGACGAAATTGCATTGGCGGATGCTGATGGGCAATTGTTTGTAGCGGCTGCGGGGAATAGCAGCAACGACAACAGCGCCTCACCTGCTTATCCTTCAAGCTTTGATTTGGCGAATGTGATTTCGGTTGGAGCATGCGATGCTTCGGGCAATCTCGCTAGCTTCTCGAATTATGGCTTGACGAATGTAGATATCATCGCACCAGGATTGGATATATACAGTACATTGCCGAATGCTAGCTACGGATCATTGAGCGGAACCTCCATGTCTACGGCTTTCGTAACGGGAGGATTGGCATTGCTTATGAGCGAGTTTCCTGCGCTCAATAGTGGAGAAGTAACGGATCTAATGATGGCGGGCGCACGTCGGACGGGTGCCTTGATGAGTGTGTCGATTGCGGGCGGAATCATAGATTTGGGTGCAGCAATTGCGTCGAATTCGGTGATGTGCCCAGCATGGATGAATGTCGCGACGGGCAATACGGTAGGCTTAGTCGCCAATGATGGAAGCCATCTTTGGGCGATGGAAGGTGCTTCGTTCGTTCGGTTGAATAAGACCCAATGTGCCTACTCAACGCCAACAGCGACTTTTGTAGGAGCAGCTAGTGCATCAGGTACAGTCGTGAGTGCTATGGCAATCGCGAATGATGGCAAGCAATGGGTAGGGACGAATGCAGGATTGCAGCTGTTTGATGGGAGTAATTGGACGGGCTATGATGCAGGTAATTCGGCTATGCCTTCGAATGCGGTCAATGCCGTTGTAGCGGATGCGAATGGCGGAATTTGGGTTGGAACAGACCTCGGATTGGCGCATATCGACGGTACAACGTGGACAATCTATCAAACAGGCAACAGTACATTGTTGCATAACCAAGTCAATGCCCTGAGTGTTGACCATCAAGGAGATCTATGGGTCGGGACAGAAGGCGGATTGATGGAATATGACGGAAGCCAATGGACAAGTTATACCAAGACGAATTCTGGCTTGACGGACAATCGTGTACAGGCAATTGCGACGGAATTAAATGGCAATGTATGGGTAGGAACTATGGCGGGTCTCGTTATGTTCGATCCTGCAAATTGCCAAGTATATACTTCTGCGAATTCGAGCTTGTCTACGGATGCAATACACGCATTGGCAGTAGACCAAGCAGGCAATAAGTGGATTGGATGCTGGGACGTATCGACCAATGCTCCTTCAACTTCAGGATTGGTACAATTTGATGATGTGACTTGGACGGTTCATACAGCCAGCAATTCGGTTCTGCCGAATAGCCAAGTGCATTCCATTGATATAGATGATTCGGACAATGTCTGGGTGGGTACACAAGATGGAATCGGAGTATTGTTTGCCAATGCAAGTGCTTCATTCAGTGTAGGAACCTATGACATTTGCCAAGGAGCAACCGTAAACTTCGACAATACTTCAACAGGCTCTAATACCTTCGAATGGTTTGTGGATGGAGTGAGTGTAGGTACAACTACCGATTTAGATTATACCTTCACAACTTCAGGTGCACATAATGTGAGTCTATTGGCGGGTAACGGATCGACTCAGCATACCTATGTAAAGAGCATCTATATCCATCCAACGCCAACAGTTGATCTAGGGGCAGATTTCACAAGTTGTGCAGATGCGCATGTTCTCAATGCTGGCATTGAAGGCCTACAATATCAATGGACAGACGCAAGTGGAACGGTACTAGGAACAGACATGAAATATACCGCAACCAGTTCTGATACCTATACGGTGGCTGTTTCGAATGTATGTGGGAGTTCCGCTTCGGATGATGTAGTCGTGACCCTTACTTCGGGTTGTGTGTGGGCTGGAGATGTGAATGCGGATGGCGAAGTCAATATGTTGGATTATATCTGGATAGGACAGGCGCATGGAACCACAGGTACAGCGCGATCCAATGCCAGTACTGCATATAGCGATCAAGCTTCTGCGGATTGGAACGGAACATTTAATAGTCCGAATGACCTTGGAATGATGGTCGATCACAAGCATGCAGATGCAGATGGTAATGGAACGATTGACATTACAGCAGACGGTGCAGTGGTACTACAGAATTTGAACTCTGTACATTCGGCTCCTGTGATTACAGGCTCAGGCGGAATTATAGCCAATCTACAAGGACAATTGGGTAATGTGATTAACAATGGAGAATCACAAATTGTGAAGTACACCTTATTCTTGGAAGGTGAAAATGAATCGGATTTGGACAAGGTATATAGTATCTCATTTACATTGGCATATGAATTCGAATCTTCTGGTGTTACCCTCGAACTCAACTCAACTTGGTTCAATGGAGTCGAGACAGCCATGGAGCACGATGCCGAAGCACAAGAGATACACGTAGGAATTACAGCAACTGACGGCCTGAACCGTGAAGGTAGTGGCGCCGTCGTAGATATAGATATCATCGCAACGATTGAGGACATCCAAAGCGCAGGTAACCTATTGGGATATGGTACTTTAACCGCATCCGTCAGCAACCTCGTAGTCCTAGATGAAAGCGGAAATTACCTGCCTTTCAGTTCTCTACTTACTAGCAACGTTGCGACTGTGAAGGTGCCTATTGATTCTGCACCAGATGCCAATGCAGATGAAGCAGGCAGTGCTGTTGCTGCTCCAGAAGGGCTTACAGGCTTAAGTTTGTTCCCTAACCCATGCTCAGACCGAACTCATTTGGCTTTCTTTGCCGAGAACCCTGGAACAGGTACCCTTAGCGTTCGAGGCTTAGACGGTAGACTCATCAGCCAAGAGCCTGTAAGTTTCCTCACTGGAGGCAATCAAGTTGATATTCAAACGAATATGTATCCATCGGGCTTATATATCGTGACGCTAGAAGCGGAAAATAGACGATATGTGAAGAAGATGCACGTAATAAGAGATCTTACCGACTAGACACTATTGGATAGTCGTTAGCTATAAACTACTCATTTTTGAGAAGAATTATTGTTTTTCTCTGAATTACTTGGGCTACGTTAGTAACGTAAAACGGTTGGGGCCAGGCAAAACCCCAACCGTATCTTTTTTTGCCCAATTCGAATCAGAAAGAAGGCTTTTCGGGGCGTTCATCGACTCGCCACTTCATGCCATCGAGTTCGTTCGTCTGAAATACGATCTCATGGAAAGGCTTATATACCCCTTCGGGTTGTTTGAGGAAGACGACCTTCTCGGTTTTGTTGTCCTTTAGATAAACAATCATCTCTTGTGATTGTGCCTGATTCATCCCTTGGTACTTATCCTCCTCATCCTTGGTGAAGTAAATATTTTCGCTATTGCCAATGACATGCATCCATCGAATTTGGCTATCCTCAAACTTGGCTTCTAATCGTTTTCCCTTCACTTGATTGAAGCCCACGGTATCCTCCTGCGATACCAGAAAGCCATTGTACTTCACCGACATCGAATCCACCTCCTTATTTCGCATCCATATCCGAATCGTATCCCCCGTAAGTTGGCTCTCATCCGACCAAAGAATAGGCGAATTAAATAGCTCAATGATTGAATCATTATAATGATAGACCAATGAATCGGCTCGGCCTTGCATATCATTCATATAGACAATGACATTATGATAGGCAATGAAGGTACGGGTATCGGCTACGGTATCCTCGAATGAAAAAAGCGTATCTGCAAGGATATAGAGGGTATCATCATCGAATGATTGGGTGGCAACGGCATTTCGGGTCACAAAACTCGAATGGTTCTTTCGGTCAAATTCGGCATATCCTCCGCTGACCGTCATATCTCCCTCGGTCTCATCCAAGGTCACATTGCCTTGGGCAATCCCCACATTTCGGGCATTGTCATAGAAAAGCGAATCCCCCTTTAGTTCATACTCATCATCCTTCACTTGCGCTTGATCGAACAGCCGAATCGCATCATTTCGTGTATCATACTCCCCATCATAGGTAATGATCTCACTATCATCGCTTTTGATGCGGGTGTAGGTCATGAAGCGAGCCGTTTCCGTTTGGGTATTATAGCCAAGGGTGTCTGTACTAAGCGTATAATCCTCATTCACCAATTCGACTCGCCCCTTGAAATAGGCCATATCCTCATCGGGATAATAGAAGCCCTTTTCGCTGGTGAGGAGGTTCTTATTGTCCTGCAATTCGCCTCCGCCCGAGTAGTACCCATAATTCTTATCGCGGTAATAAATCAGTCGATTGGTGCGGAGGGTAGCGTCTCCATCCTCCAATTCAATATTGTCGAATGCCTTCAGGATTTTCGTATTTCCGCTATAGGTCATGCGCTTACAGGTCATCACCGACCCATCTGGCATATCGGCTTTGATATGCGAAAAAGCCTCAAAGGAATTGTCAAAGTCGTATAGGTATGCGCTATCGCAATAGAAGTAGGTCGAATCATGGAGGAGGCGCACATTGCCAATGAGCTTCTGTGCCGAACGAGCCCCTGTCTTCTGGAAGGTAAGGATATCGGCATTGAGTACCTCAATGATTTTCCCATTTAGGCTGCCCGAATTGGGCGACTGCGCCTGTAGGCATAAGGGCAACAACAGCACCCAAGCCAATAGCCAACCCATGCGGCCTACAAAAAGGGTATGCTTCATAACGTTTTTATATTCGCGTATCAATGGGCTAAGGTATAAAACCTAGCGGGTTTGTGAAATGCTAAAATTGCGCCTATCGCTCTGGCATAAGGAGATATTGGGCAAGGGAGGGCGGATTTTTGGGAGGCAATGCTTAATATGTAGCATTGATAAGCCATTACCTTTTTGATAACAATCGCTGCATTTGCCTATTCGAATTAAATTCCCCCACAAACCCATTTTCCCTCAAATTCCCCAAAAAGTGTGCAGCCCCTATTCTCACGTCAGTATTGGGGCTGCACACGTCTGCAGCCCTTATTCTCACGTCAGGATTGGGGCTGCACAAGAGTGCAGCCCTTATTCGCGCGTACGAATTGCGGCTGCACAAAAGTGCAGCCCTTATTCACGATCACGAATGACGGCTGCACAAGCGTGCAGCCCCTATTCACGATCACGAATTGGGGCTGCACAAAAATGCGCTTATCCTGTGTATATCCCCCTAAAAAGGGGCATTTTACCCCATCATTAGCCCTAAATGGGGTTGATTTCGCTAACCGAATTGAAAATAAGCGCATAATCCGACGGGCAGCAAAAAGATTTTTCGTAGCTTCGTTAACTGCATCCATCTTATCAGCATTCAATACTAGAAGCCGTGCGCGGATTTTCAGAGATAGCACAAACGATAACCCACACCATTGAAGCACACACAGATTTGCCTGTGCGAACGTCCAAAGTATTGGTGGCAGTGAGTGGCGGACCCGATTCGGTTTTGTTGCTGCATGCTGTGCATCGGTTGGGGTATGAGGTGGGGATTGCGCATTGCAACTACCAATTGAGGGGGGAGGATTCGGAGGCAGAGGAGGCTTTGGTGAGACGCTATGCGGAGGAGTTGGGGGTACGATTGCATGCGGTTCGCTTTGATACGAAGTCGGCCGTTGCCGAATCCAAAGGCGAATCGCTCCAGCTAGTGGCTCGAAACCTACGCTATGCCTTTTTCGAACAATTGTTGGATACGCAAGGATATACGGTCTGTGCATTGGCACATCATGCCGACGACCAAACGGAAACCCTCCTCATGAGCCTCATCAGGGGGGGATATGGGATGCTGATGAAGGAAATGCCCATTCGGCGGGGGCGGTATATTCGGCCAATGATGGGGCTGACCAAGGAGGAGATCCTAGGAGCTTTGCAGGCTGAGGGGATTGCTTATCGGATGGACAAGAGCAATGAGAAGAATGACTACCTCAGAAACCAATTTCGGAATCAAGTGATTCCCTTGCTCAATGCCATTAATCCTTCGCTTACCTCCCAATTGTTGAACAAAAATCACTATTACAAGTTACAATATGGCTTCGTCCGCAAGCAATTGAGGCAGGTATTGCCTGAGTGCGAACGGATTTCTGAGACAGGGCGGCAGTTGGTATGGCAAGCCTTCATTGAGCGGTTTGGAGAGGAATACCTTGAGTTGCTCCTACAATATGTATTGGAACGATGGGAGATTCATGGGGGATTGGCGAGGGAGGTGATTCGGTTGAAGGATAGCCCAACAGGTCGATGGGTGGCCATTGATAAGGGGCGCATCTATCGGACGAGAGAGGGGATTCTATGGCAATACATTGTAGACGAATCGGATGAGCCTATACAGCTAGATGCGGTAGAAGGGAGTCTTTCGGTTCAATTGGGGAACCAGTCTCTAGAATTCGAATGTCCTTATGAGGGCCAATTGGAGTTTGGGGATTCGAGCCGATTCTATATGGATGCTGCGAAGGTGTTGTTTCCGCTAACCCTCAGAAGGTGGCGACTCGGGGATCGCATTCGACCCTTTGGCCAGAAAAGCGGCAGCCAAAAATTGAGCGATATTTTCATTAACCAAAAGCTAAACGCAGTCGAGAAAAAGCAGGTAATTGTGGTAGAAGACCGTGAGGGCAAGATTATATGTGTGACGGGTTTCCGCATTGCGCATAGCGTTCGCCTTCGAAAATCGACCCAAACGGTGCTATTGATTGCGTATAAACCATAGTGTATGAAGCAGATAGAACGATTGATATATGCTGTATTGGGATTGCTTTGCCTCCTGTATCTTGGCGGATGCGGAGACAAGGAGCAGGAGGTATCGGACGATCAACGCCCCACGGAGGAGGTGTATGACCTCTCGCCCGAATCGAATCTACGCGCCGAATTGAGTTCGCTCAATACCCAAATCGAACGGGAAAGTCGTAGCTACTCCCTCTTCCAACAACGATCCTTGGTATACTATTACCTCAATCGGGAAGATTCGGCTGTATTGGATGTCGAAAAGGCGTTGAAGCTATACCCCGATGGCCCCGAACTGCATTACCTACGGGGCTTCTATGCATTCGTGGCTGATGATACGGCTCGGGCGATGAATGCCTTTAAGAAGGCGGCCTTTTTGGGTTCGGTCAATCCTGAAACCTTCTATCAGATGGGGCAAATCTTTTTTCTGCAGGGCAAATATGCGGAGGCTTTGCGTGAATATGATGAGGCGATTGCCCTAGACTCACTCGAACCTACTTATGTGTTTGCGAAGGGATTGCTCTATGAACAACAGTCTAATTACCCCAAGGCCATCAAGGAATATAAGACAGCTTTGACGCTTGATTCGGCTTTTGTGAAATCCTTTTCGCGCCTGCACGATATTGCATTGGCCATCCAAAAGGATGAAAAGGCGGCATTGGACTATACCAAACAGCTGCTTACCTATCATCCCGAACATCCCCTTGGGCGTTTCAACCTTGGGAATCATTTCTATCGAGAAGGCTATGCAATCACGGATGAGAAGCGAGTGGCGGAGGCTGATTCTCTATTCCGACGGGCAATTGTGCAATATACCTTCAGCCTCAAAAAGGATTCGACCTATACGGATGCCTACTACAACCGCGGCAATTGTTATTTCCTCACCGATCAATATGAGGAGGCCATCCAAGATTTTCAGAAAACCCTTGCCCTACAGCCTAAGCATGCCCGCGCGCATTTTATGCTAGGCTCATTATTCGAACATTATAAAGACATCTCAACGGCTTTGCAACACTACCAATCTGCCCTAGATGCCGACCCTTCCTTTACGGATGCGGCCAATGCGGTGAAGGAATTGAGTAAGTAGTGGCATCGGCCAAATGATTAGTGATATGCACGTTATTCCTGCTTATATAAAGCATTATATTTCGACTGTGCCTGCGGCGGAATTCCTCGTCAAGGCGGGCTACTCCCATCTTCAGCCGATGCACTTGAACCTACAACGCCAAGGGGATCTCTCGAAGGTACTCTTGGAGGAGATCCTGCGGGAACAATTGAAGGCCAAAAATCGGATCCATCGTTTAGGGCAATACCATGAACTAAGCGAGGAAAATGTGAAGAAGGCAATGGCGGCTCTACAATCCATTCCGTGGGAGTTGGGCTTTGAGGGGGCATGTCGGCATATGCACCTGCTATTGCTGAATGGCATCGAATTGGAACAAGACATCAACGGCCGAATGGTCAAGTTTCGGCTGCGCTATATTGATTTTCAGGAGGAAGAGGAGAATGTTTATCATGTAGGCGAATTGTTTGAGGTCAAACGCCAAGGGGCTGAAGGTTCGTATACGATGGATATTGTGCTATTCGTCAATGGGATTCCGCTTGCATTGCTTATTGGCCGACGGGCGGATGTGCCTGGTGGTGCAACTGCCGATGGCATCCGAGAACACCTTCGTAACCAATCTTCAGACGGCATTCCCTCCCTTTATGTATATAGCCGTTTGCTGCTGAGTCTTGGCGTAACATCGGCACGCTATGGAACCCCTGGCCTGCCTGCCTATCGTTGGGAGGAATGGGAGGAAAAGTACCTCGGCACTACCCACCACCACAAACTAAAATACCGCGAACGGGATGAGCGGAAACGTTATCGCCTAAAACAGACTGAGATGGGAAGGCGTGAGCGTTGGCGATTCCTGCATTGGCGTGCTTCTTATATTGAGCGATTCTTTACCTTTGGGGCTTCGTCTTTTGAGGATCATCCACAGCAATGGGCGCTCTATTGGTTGTGTCGGAAGGAACGCCTGCTTGAACTCACCCGCCAATTCATGTATTGGCAGGGCAATACGCCCGATATTGCGGGGGCGCGTCACTATTTTGCCACCGAACGTATTATTGCGGCCACCATTACCCCACAAAAAAGCGAGGTTCGAATGGGCGGATTGGTTTGGCATATCAAAGGTGCCGATGTCTATAAGGCAATCCTATCCGTACCCGATGTATTGAACCATAGCAATAAGGCACAGATTATTATTGTGAGCGATAATGTGGAGCTCTGGAAGGGCTTCGAATCGATGAAGGAGATGTTCCCCAACCTCAATTGTCATAGCATCCGATTCGAATCCTATCTCACCGACCTCCTTACCCACGAACCTCATTTCGTGGCACTTATCCCTCCAAGAATTTTCAATGAGGAATTAGATGCCATCGAACGGACATTCCCCCATAAGGAAGTGTATGTCATAGGCGAGGATCAGATGCCTTTATTCTTCGACCATAGCTACGAACGGCTCCGTGAGGTATTCCCTTATGCGAGTCTATTGATGTTACAGAATATTCCACCAAGCAAAGCCGAGGCTAAGGCAATCACAGAAAGAGATCCGATTTTGGATGTGTATACGGCTTCGGACGCGCAGAAGGAGGGGGTTATTTGCCCTGTATTGTATGAGGGACGAAAGCTGAGTGAGCATCCGCCAAAGGAGTATATAGCCGATGATATCCGCCTTCATTTCGAACGCCATTGGTTGGCTTCGGGTTTTGAGGGATTGGTCATTGTAGAGGATGAAGCCGAAAAAGCTGCCTACACAACTCTACTCGAAGTATCGCCTGCCTACCAAAAGGGACGCTTGAAGGTAGTGGCTGGCTTACCCGCTCAACAAGCAAGCGATTGTACGCAGGTTGTGGTGTATTTGGCGAAAGCCGTATCGGGTCGGCCGATGCTCTACCTATTGGGCTCCGTTAATCGAGCCTATCCCGATAAACCCTATGGTTTCATTATTGACTACCACAATCGCCTCGGATCCATGGAAGGGGCATTGTCTAAGCTTCCTCTATTCACTCCTTACATCGAATCGGATCTTGCAGGTAGTATACAGCACATCCGTATGGGCATTCTCGCCCTCCCCGAATTGCACCGCCAATTGTGGGACACCTTCAAGGCCGTCCAACACCGAAAAGGCACGAAGGCGCATATTGCCCTAATGCGTAAAACGGTTTCCCGCAATCGATTCTTTCAACGCCTCACGTCGTTTGTATATCATCTGAAGATGACCCTAAGTAGTGCGTTGCATACGTCTTATATAGACAATGTAGAATTGCGTGCCTATATCAAGGACGCGAATTGGTTTATGGACTTGCGTCGTCAAGTATTGGATACCTATTCGGAGGTGAGAGACATTAGTGGGTTTATACGCTATGAACAGTTATTCGGCGATTGGAAGATATTGACGGAAGCTTATATGGACTAGGGTAGGAGAGTGCTATAGGCAACCTTCTATTTCGCATTGCTACAAAATAAGAAATCCCCTCTCCAAAACGGAGAGGGGATTTTCTATATTCGAATTGGGCTTTGCCCAATGCTATGACTTATTTAGTCTACAATCAGCTTGTGAGAGGTCTTGGTCTTCTCATTGAATACGTGGATGAAGTAGATACCTCTTGCATGCTCATGCAATGGAATCTGAACTTCAACGGTATTCACATTGTCGATAGACTTGTAATCCCACACGAGCTTACCAGTTACATCGTATAGCTGAACGAACATCACATCTTCCTGAGTTGAAACCGCTTTCACATTTACGAAATCTGTCGCTGGGTTTGGATAAACAGACGCTTGGATTTCGGCAGTGAGGTTTTGGTCAATGAACAATTCGACTACATTGCTATAGCTGAAGCTTCCATCGAAGTCTACTTGCTTGAGGCGATAGTAAACACGAGAGAGGTTGTTCAATGCCACGTTTTCATCTACGAAATTGTACTCAATTGCTTCTGTAGAATTACCTGCACCGTCTACCACACCGATGGTTTCGAAGAAGGTCGCATCAATAGATCGCTCAAGTACAAAGAAGTCGTTGTTAATCTCAGTTGCTGTTGTCCACTCTAGCAATCCGTCAAGTCCTTGAAGGGTTGCAGTGAAGTCGAGCAATTCGATTGGGAAGGTCGTTTCGCTTGGCAATACGGTGATGTAAACCGTTGCATTCGCACACAATCCTGATGGGTCACAAATCTGATAGACGAATTGGTCTGGACCTGTAAATCCTGGGTTTGGCGTGTAGGTATACGAACCGTCTGGGTTAATCGTAACCGAACCGTTTGCAGGATTTGTCACAGGAGTCGTCGTCACGATCAATGAGTCACCATTTGGATCACCATCATTCGGTAGGATAAATCCGCTTACAGGTGTATTGATATCTGTAACGTTTGCATCATCACCCGCGAATGGAGGATCATTTGCTGGGCCATTAGGATCATCCTGAATGCTGATGACTACGGTTGCAGTATCACAAAGAACAGGAACACCATCATCACAGATTACATATTCGAACGTATCTTGACCTACATAACCAGGACTTGGGATATAGGTGAACGTACCATCTGGGTTCATTGTCACGAGTCCGAACGTTGGATTAGAAATCAAGGTCGGGTTCACAGCAATATTGTCTCCATCTGGATCGAAGTCGTTGGTCGTTACACTACTGCTCACAGGTTGATCAACCAAGGTTACATAGGTATCGTGGTTTGCTACTGGCGGATTGTTGTCTGGACCTGTACCATATACAATAATGGTTGCAGTTGCTGTGTCGCAAAGTGGGCCAGGTGTACCATCGTCACAAATCACGTATGTGAATTGGTCTACTCCAACGAATCCAGGATCTGGAACATATACATACGAACCATCAGGTTGTAGGGTAACTGAACCATTGCTTGGGTCACTGATTGGAGTGGTATTTACTGTGAGGTTATCGCCTGTATTTGGATCATAATCATTGGTGATTACGCTACCTGCTACAGGGATGTCTACCAATGTATTGTTGATGTCATCAACAGCTACTGGAGGATCGTTGTGCGGATATACCGTAATGTATACAGTCGCTGTATCACAAAGGCTAGGCGTACCATCATCACAAATTGCGTAAGTGAATTGGTCTGGACCTGTGTAGCCAGGATCAGGTGTGTATGTATACGTACCGTCTGGGTTAATGGTTACGGAACCGTTGGTTGGATCTGTAACAGGAGTCGTATTCACGATGAGGCTATCCCCATTCGGATCGGTGTCATTCGGCAATAGATTGTCAGTTACAGGTGTGTTTGCGTCTGTGAAGCTCGCATCGTCACCCGCAATTGGCGGATCGTTCGCAGGACCATTGTCGTCTGGAGTCACAGTAATTGTCACTGTTGCTGTATCACACAGGCTAGGCGTACCATCGTCACAGATTACATAGTCGAATGAATCATCTCCTGTAAATCCAGGATCAGGTGTGTATGTGAACGTACCATCAGGATTGATCGTCACCGTACCATTCGTAGGATCAACTACTGGTGTTGTATTTACCGTGATATCATCTCCGTTAGGATCGCCATCATTAGAGATGAGGTCTCCCGTCACAGGATTTCCTACTTGTGTACCTGTCGCATCATCATTGGCTACTGGTGGGTCATTACCTGTTACGCTATTGTCACGAATCTCAATCGTTACTACAGCCGTATCACATAGAGGCCCAGGTGTACCATCGTCGCAGATTACATATGTGAATTGATCAGTACCTGTGAAGGACGAATCAGGTGTATATGTATATGTTCCA
>Ga0163110_10000420_pt1 | contig 19877 bp, 11 predicted proteins | sample CRUFie1St17metaG_FD_108703 | JGI IMG/M metagenome (GOLD analysis project Ga0163110, IMG submission 108703) | Marine microbial communities from the Costa Rica Dome - CRUD Field 142mm St17 metaG | ecosystem: Environmental > Aquatic > Marine > Oceanic > Photic zone | place: Costa Rica: the Eastern...
TCGCAATCATAGTGTCCAGTATTACAGACAATGGCTCCTTCTTTCATCGAATCGAAATGACGTCCGACAATTACGTCTTTCATTCCTGTTGCAGTGCAGAATATATCGCCAATATGGGCCGCTTCATCCATTTGCATGACTCTATAGCCATCCATTATGGCTTTCAAAGCAGCAATTGGGTCTACCTCGGTTACAATCACATTAGCACCCATACCACGTGCTCGATTTGCTAATCCTCTGCCGCAATGTCCGTAACCCGCTACAATGAAGGTTTTACCAGCAAGTAAAACGCTGGTTGCTCGAATAATTCCATCCAGAGTTGATTGTCCTGTGCCATGAACATTGTCAAAATCCCATTTGGTGGATGCGTCATTGACTGCGATTACTGGATAGAGTAGTTCACCCGCCTGGCCCATCGCCCGAAGTCTGTGGACACCGGTAGTTGTTTCTTCGGTGCCTCCAATTACATTTTCAGCCAATTGAGGATATTTACTGTGAACTCGATAAATTAGGTCAGCACCATCGTCTAATGTCAAAGTTGGATTAATCTGTAATGTGCGGTCAATGGATTGATAGAATTCCTCAGTATTTTGGCCGTACCATGCATGAATATCGTATCCCTCTGAAGCTAGCCAAGCCGCAACATCATCTTGAGTTGACAGTGGGTTACAACCAGACCATGATACCTTACCGCCGGCAGCCTCGATAGTTTCTATCAAAACTGCCGTTTCTTTAGTTACATGAAGGCATCCAGCGATTCTTTGCCCAGCAAGAGGCTGTTCTTTCTCCGCCTTAACCCTCAAAGCGGCTAATGCAGGCATTCTACTTCTAGCCCAAGCGACCTTCAAGCCACCAGAATCTGCCAATGAGAGGTTAGCCACGGTATACGTATCGCTAGTATCCATGCCCAAACGCGGTCACCTTGAGGTCTTCAAGGTGCGTTTTTAGCAGCCCCCTAATCGGGGGCCTAATCAACTACCGCCGCCTTTGCCTTGTTGGGCATAATATGCCGCGTAATACTGCTCAGCATACTCTCTAGCAGTAGCTTCGTCATAACCTTGGCCAACCATTTGTTGCACATAGGCTTCTACTGGGTCCATTTGTTCTACACCGCCGAACTGCTGTACAGTCTCTGTGTGGTCATCCTTGCCACGTCCTCTGAGCGCAATTGTTACACCGGCGATTGCGAGAATCAGAATTAGACCTCCAACTGAGGCAAATATGATCATAGTGGAGTCTCCACTATTCGATTCACACTCACTTGGATTTGTAACGCATGGGTCATCTACTCTTGGCAATAAATCGATTGTGAATTGATTGTCAAGTGTGTATCTACTTCCATCCCCTTCAACAACTCTCCAGTATACAGTTACTTGGACTCCAGTTGTTGTCGAGTAAAGTTCAGCTATGTCCAATGTGAGTGTAAATGAGTCTCCATCACTTAACTGAGCGACGCCTGTTGAGTTGTATTTACCCAGCTGTTTCTGAGTGGCTTTTGGAGATGGAGTGTAGTCCAAGATTTCAGCTTCTAATGCAACTTCTATCGTCACACCATTTTCTGCACCCGAATTTACTACTCCATTTATCGTCACCAAGTCTTCACTCTGAGAGTCCGTCGAACGAGGAGAGGTTATTTCTACGACAGGAGGGTCGTCGCCGAAGTCTTCTCCAACGACAATAAAGTAAATTCTAGCCTTTTCTGATTGTTTACCGGCTCTATCATAGACGATTAGTTCCAATCGAATTTGGTTTTCTAAAGAACCATCACTAGTCAGGTTGCGGAATACGTAATTCCACATATCCCCGCCTGCTGCATTTGGAACTTGGAAATTGTGCCCTTCGAGAGTTGGGTTGCTTGAATCAACTGGATAGTCAAAGAATACTCGATACTCGAACATTTCAATTCCTCTCTCTCCTTCAGGTGCATCAGCATCTGAACTTGCAGAGGAGTCGAATGATAAACCGATATCTCCAGTGTCAGTCAACCTTACTCGATAAATTGGCCAATCGGTTCCCCCTACCGTCTTTGTACCATCCAATGTTACATACTCATCAGTTAGTGAATTTTCCACTAATTGGAGGTCAGCAGTAGGTCTGAATTCATCCGCTAATGTATCATCAGTTACTAGATTGATGTAGGTTATACGAGTATGTCCACCAGCATCATGAAGATAGAGTGTAAGTAGCCATTCAGCTCCTATTCTACATCCTGTGGAAGAACTTGAATCGCCCACACAGAAATTTCCTAGGGTCGGGATACTTGGACTGTTTTGACTGATATGGCTTATCTCTCCATAATCGATAATTTCTCCTTCCCATCCTGTCACTGACTCATTCATGTCTGTAGATTCTAGGGTCCAGTCAGCGATTAGTCCGTCTCCCAATGAAGAATCCGAGGTCATGAAAGAGAAGTCCAATTCCGAATTGGACTTGATGTACATAGTAGAGTAAGCTCCGGTAACAGTGTCAATCGAAGGCGCTTCTCCGTTGACTGTTATGTCAAATCCATCCCCCGCAATTCCGAAGTTGGATGGATATGGTGTGAGTTGGTACCCAAGCATGTTTGAAAGCAATGGCATAGATGTTCCACCAAATGGTTGTGAAAAGCTTGGATTCTCAACATCTAGAGTTGTAACAATCATTCCTCCTGCTCCTCGATTGCATGTCGAAAGTAAGGATTGAGAATCGAATGACTGGCTTCTCATTAGTGTATGGAAAGTTCCGGTTGGGTCACTAATTCGACCACCGCACACCTGTGGAATCTGATCAAATTGGACCTGTGCTGTATCAAGTCCTGCTAGGGCAACATATGAACCGCCATGGACTCCTGCGAATGCAGCAGTATCGACATTTTCCATCAGTGGGTGATATGCATCAACAACAACTAGGTCATCATCGGTGACAGTGTTATTCCACTGATTTCTCATTGCTATATCCATGCCGAAAGGTAGCCTGTCTGGCTGGTAGTCATTTCGATATGGTCCTAAGTGGATTTGTACAGTTCCACCATTTACCATGAAGGCTTCTAAAATCTCAGTGACAGAAAGTCCATCCGATTCACGAGTTTCACCGAGAATTTCGTAATAGTCACCATACTCAACGTTGTAATCTGTTTGCCAAGGAAGGAGAATCTTATCATAATGAGACATCCAGTTTGGCGTAGCATAGCGTTCCCAATCCTCAACTAAGTATTGAGTGTACGTCATCCCCATAGATTCGAGGTCTTCTTTAACTCTCTGCAAGCGGTTTTGGTCGGTTGGATTGGAGAGAATCGCAACATCTACGTTGTCGAAGAACTCAATTTCGAAATATCGATCATTACCTGATGATTCTCCATCTTCAGTCAATATAGCATAGAAGCTGATATTGTATTCATGTCCATCGTACCACTCTGTGTATGGTTCTGTCCAATTTGCAAAATCACGAGCATGAGGTTCCAAATCGAATGGCCCATTATCTGCGGGTTCTTCGTAAACGGTTTGACCAGTGGTCATATCTACTACCTTCATATTCACCTCATATTCTCCCGCGATTACACCATTCAACAATGGCACTGAAAAAGAGTGTTCGGAGGCTGAGTCGATAACATATACACATTTGTAAGTTACATCAGCAACGCAGTCAAGCACGTCTGGTTGCATTAGTGTGATGTCCGCGCTTGCAATACTGAAGATAATCTGAGTATGATTATTCGCAGTGGTGATTTCGGATTTATTGTACCAAGATGTACCAGGGATAGAATTATTGAAAATGGTTGTAGTATCTATTCGATAAATTCCTGACTTGAAATCGTGCGTCGCCACGGTGACATCCATTTTTTCTGATGCATCCAATCCATTTACATCGTTAGTATATTTACCATCATCTTCAAATCTAAATTCATCAATTCGTATGTTATCGATAGCAAAGCCAGCAAGACCAGCGTTTCCATTTATTCCATCATCATCTGATTGGAATCTCCAGGTTAAGGTGACCTCGGAACCTGAGAGATCTGTACACTCGACACGCCAATCGAAGGTACTGTTTGAAGTCGTATTGAATAGAGTAATATGAGTCATGTCGATGATTACAGATTTGACTAAACTTTCTGAATCAAACCATACAACTGATTCATAACGATCTGAGTGATCTCCCATGTATTCAACTTCATCATACCGACCATTATTATCGAAATCTTCACATTCTTCGAATGGTCTTATTCCATTCTCATTTAGGTCAGTCCAACTTCCCCAAACTGTCCCCTTGAATATTTCACCACCCTTTGTCCATTCGATTTCTAGACCTGCTGCATCTCGGATTCCATTGATGTTTCCTTGGCTATCTGATAGATAGTCGCCTTCAGCGAAATAATCGAATGTTAGGTAGGTGAAATCAGTTCCACCACTTGCGACTGGGAATGGATCTAGGGTTAGTGTTTCGTCCCATTCTTCACCGTATCCTGTATCGGGGTCTCCCAGCCAATATGCAAAGGAATTGAACACTCCTCTGCTTTGTGGTAACATTGGATGGTCGCCGTTGGAATCGTCCAAACGACTTCCATTTTCATTTCCATCATCTTCCCATATAGGGTCAAAGCCAGAGAAATCTTCTATCGCAATCAAATCTGGTTGAGCATTCTTCACCACAGTCTCTAGTTGGAAATCTGTTAGTGTATTTCCATAATTTTGGACTCTGATTTCGATATCCCTATCTCCAGATGCATATCTCAATCCGTTTTCCAGACTAATCCATGGCTCTTCAGCAACACCTGGGTCGAAAAGGTTCTTGACTGTTAATTGGAACTTTTCTTCATCATTTGTTGCATCTGCATTATCAAAGCCTGTTGGGGATGTGAGTGATGTCTTGATGTAATAGGTGACATTGTCAATGAAATCCGCAGTCAGGGATACTTCCTGAGTAGCTCCAGCAGCGAAGTTTGAGAAGGTCAAAGTATCACTTACAACCTCTTCCGTTCCGAAAACAACATCTGTTTTTCTAATTGATATGTTATCGAAGGCAAATCCATCGAATCCGGTGTCTTGGGAGGAACCATCAGGTCCAACACTTCCCATGAGGCCACTTCGGAACCGGAATCGGATGTCTACAATTTCCCCTGCATATCGAGTTAGGTCAATTGCGTCATCGCCCGTAAAACTGGTCCACGGTAGAATGGTTTCGGAGTTAAAATTACTATTGTAAGTATTGTATTCTGGGTCGAAACCAAATCCATATAGTCGAAGTAACCTTTCATTGTCCCATCCTCCAGTGAAGAATACTTGTTCCCATCCATTTCCATCACTCCAAACTTCTATTCCACATGAGTCCTCATATAGCCAGCGCTCAACAACTGCATATTGTTCTGCGAGGTATAGTTCAAAGAATGCTGCAGCACATAACAAATCTATGTCGAGATATGCTGCATCTGCACCGGTCAAGTCAACGTTTTCGATGATAAATGCCTCGTCCATATTATTGTAGTATCCAGATTGATTATCATTACCCTGGTGGTCCATTCCAGCCCACATGTATGTGGTCGGATTAGTGTCTGCTTCCCACCAGTTGTCAGTTGCAGTCCCATTGTCATCTGTTGATGCATTAAATTCAGCATGCCAAGATGAAGAGCCCTCTGAGTATTCTCCGGTATATGATTTGAGAACAATACTACATGCAGGACAGTTGGTATTGTCTATGTTACCTTCAAAGTCGTTTGAGTAGACCAAAGTGTCTATTCCGTCTAGAACTTCCTTCACTTCCAATCTGACATCAACACTACCTGAAATAGGATTTAATCCAGTATTTTTGACTGTTACATTAACGAATCTGTTACCTTCTCCAATTCTAGCCTCTCCGGTAGCAGGGTCATATGCAGCTGGTGCAATAGTAACATCAGTTATTCCAACATCTTCGTTATCCAAACTTAGAACGGATAGGAAATCACCGGCCCCTGCCCATCCTTGTGTGTCTAACCACATGGCACTGTTGGCGAATCTGTAAGAACGGTCTCTTTGACCAATTACAATCTCATAGGCACTGTTATCTCCACCCGCTAGTTGACCGGGCACAGCCATTGTTGGTCTTCTTCCGACGTCAAAAGAAAGTGAGGAAAGATATCCATTTCCGTTTGGATCCGCTAGGATAATTTCAACTGTGTTTATTTCTCTTAGGTTGTCAACTAACAAATAAGTCTGATTTTGTGAAGAGGAACTTTGTAATCGAGTTAGCGTTAGTTCTGTTGGGACAAAGAAGTCCATCTTTCCGTCTCTGTTAACATCAGCAATGGTAATCGATGCACCTAGATAGTCGCCAAGCATAACATAATTTTGAGTATCCCATGATGAGCCAGATTTAGTAGCATAAGAAATATTTCCTGTGATTCCATCCACTGCAGCGATAAGGTCAATTTCTCCGTCATCATTTGTGTCAGAGATATCTAACCCATATAGTGGATAATTGTGCTCTGCATCGAGTTTGAAATTGTGCACTGCAGGTGATGATTGGTCTAGAGGATTTGGATATGTTCCTAGAGTACAATCATACTCTAACACTGTCATGTTATCGTAATGTCCTGCGGAGTATCCTACACCTGTGTTGTAAGGAGGTGTTCGAAGTAGCCAGATGTCAAGATCTTCGCAATCTCCAACGCCACCACCGGGTATACCGCTGCCAAGTACATCCTCGCCCCAATGACCAAGCATCAAATTAGTATACTGACCATTTGTCATTGGAACTGGAATAGTTTGTTGATTTGTAATTTGAGAGGGATCTGGGCCCTTGAACAGTAAGATGTAGTTGTTTGTAGCTGTTGGATCGTTGACCGCCATTACAATATCATCGTCTCCATCTCCATCGATATCTCCTACATCCATATCAATAAGGTATGGATTACTAATCGTGATTGCATCGGATGGATTCCAATTATTGATTCTCTCATTACAATCACCCCAAAGTATTGTGAGGTTACCTGGAACCATTGGACCACCTACAAATCGGATATTTTGTTGGTAGTAAACCACGTCGTTTACATCATCACCATTTACGTCTGCAACATATACTCTAGTTCCATCAGCTGTGTCCCTAAATCCAGCCCGGAAAGAATCGTTGTTTGAGATAAATACGTCCTGTCGATCTCCAAATCCGCCCATACCATCGTTGTATAGAGCAGTGATGAAGTGACCCATAGAACTAGCAGATACGATATCATTGTCGTTATCACAGTCAATATCCCCTATCGCAATATAGGAAGGATCTCTCTGAACTGCATATTGCGTAATGTGTGAAGCAGAAGCAGTTGGAACCAATGAAAGCATTGGAGAACTAAGCATCAGGAGTACTAAGAAAATCGCTATTCGACCTTCTTTGGTTTCGTTTCGGGCGTTCTTTGACGGGGACATCATGGCTTCGCCGAATTTCATTTCATTATTATGCCTAATGGGAGGATGTTTATCCAACCCCTATGGGGTTGTTAGGGAAAAAATGGGGGTTAAGTAGCTTCTAGCCAACTTGGATTGGGTGCGTATTGAGTCTCCGCACCACCGTGTATTCGCTCCAATTTTCCAAGCAACCAAAGCCTGTCTAAGAACATCTGTAACTCTACTCCAGAACGATTAATCCGGTCGCCCAAAAGACTCTCGATTGAGCTAACTGAAAGTGAGGTGTGACCGTGTTCTCGTACAACCAAAGTCATCACTAATTGAATCCATGATTCCGCCATCGGGTCGCCTGATATGTTGTCGGATAGAGGTTCAGGATTTTCGTCTAATTCTTCAATAAACAAACTAATTTCAGCCAAATTAGGTTCGGTTTTTTCAGGTATTCCTAATTCGGCTACACCTGAATCAATATCCAAGTCGCCAACGACCCTGACTATCGAGGGTAAGCGACTTGGGTCAGGAGGAGGGCCGGGCAATTCTGTTTGCATTTTGGAACCGTCATCTCCTGCAAAAGATGCTTCAGTTGAGCCACTAACAGATTGGGTATATCCAATATCGCCTTCTAGGCCAATTCTTTCCCGATATAGATTAACCCAGGAAGGTGGACCTTGTATTACAACTTCCACTTCATGTTCGAAAGAACGGAAGGAGAAGCGGATGTTTTCCTCGTCTGCCATGCCACCACCGAGAAGGTTGTTAGATTTCAATTCAAGCCTCTGCAAGATTACGTAAAACAGTCTGAAGAATCCCACCATTTCTGTAATAATCGACTTCAACAGGTGTGTCTAATCTTACAGTTGCGTCGAATTTGACGACTTCTCCGCTCGCCTTAGTTGCAGTAATCTTAATCGAGGAGAGCGGAACTAGATGTTCGCTCGCAGGGATGTCGAAGGATTCGGTTCCATCTAGGCCTAATGAATCTGCATTTTCCCCCTCTGGGAAAGTAAGTGGAAGCACACCCATCCCAACGAGATTAGATCGATGAATACGTTCGAATGAAGTTGCAATTACCGCTTTCACACCTAATAGTAGTGTTCCTTTAGCGGCCCAATCTCTACTACTTCCAGTACCATATTGAGTTCCTGCCAAAACAACAAGAGGTGTACCCTCCGATTGATATCTCATACTTGCATCGAATACGGAGACAACTTCATCCGTGGGGAAATGAGTCGTGTATCCTCCCTCGGTTCCTTGAGCAATTTGATTGCGAATTCGAACATTTGCAAAAGTTCCTCTCATCATAACTTCGTGATTCCCCCGACGGCTACCAAAGGAATTGAAATCGCTAGGTTTTACTCCCTTTGACATAAGATATTGGCCCGCTGGCCCATTGTGAGGGAATGCACCGGCGGGACTTATGTGGTCGGTAGTTACAGAATCTCCAAGCTTCAACAATACTTTAGCACCATGTATAGGCTCTATTGGGGCTGGTTTTGAACGAATACCTTCGAATAAAGAAGGGAGTCGGACATATGTAGATTCATCTTCCCATGGATATAGAGCCGATTCAGAACTACTTATCTCATCCCACCTTGGCTCTTTTAGGACATCAGAGTAGCGCTTTCGGAACATATCTGGATCTATGGAAGATGCTATCGTCTTCTGTATCTCATCGTCAGTAGGCCAAATATCTTCCAACATTACAGGGCCACCTGGTCCGTAACCGATTGGGTCTTTTTCAAAATCAATATCCAATGTGCCCGCTATGGCATAAGCCACCACTAGCGGAGGACTTGCAAGATAGTTGGCCTTCACCTTCTGATGAATTCTTCCTTCAAAATTCCTATTTCCTGAAAGTACGCTGCCTACTATAAGATCCGCTTGATCGATTGCTGCTTCTATATCTGAGTCAAGTGGACCCGAATTTCCAATACAAGTAGTACAGCCATATCCTACCACACTAAACCCAAGCGCATCAAGGTCGTCTGTGAGACCAGCGGCATCAAAGTATTCTGTGACAACTCTAGACCCAGGGGCTAAACTTGGTTTAACACTCGGTGAGATAGAGAGGCCCAATTGTCTTGCTTTTCGTGCCATTAAACCTGCTGCGATCATTACACTTGGATTACTTGTGTTTGTACAACTGGTTATCGCAGCTATTACAATATCACCATGTTTCAGGTTAACTTTCCTAGTTGGAACCTCGGCTGAAGACTCGTTCATACTTGCATCAATACCATGCCCACTATGACCTAAAGGAGCGTTTAGGCTCTCTTTCCAATGGTTTTTCATGGAAGATAAGTCAACCCGGTCTTGGGGTCGCTTTTGCCCTGCAAGAGCGGGCTCGACTGTGGATAAATCAAGGGATAATTTACTAGTGAATTTTGGTACTGGGGTCTGTGAATTATGAAACATTCCTTGGGCCGATAGATAGCGCTTGACATTTTCAATATGCGATTCATCTCTACCCGAGAGTCTCATGTAATCAAGAGTGGTTTCATCAACTGGGAAAAAGCCACATGTCGCGCCATATTCAGGAGCCATATTTGCAATTGTAGCTCTGTCTGGCAAACTGAGATTACCAAGTCCAGAACCAAAGAACTCTACGAATTTACCCACAACACCGTGCTCCCTTAACATCTCTACTATCCTAAGAGTCATATCCGTGGCTGTTACACCTGGGCGAAGAGAACCAGTCAATTCAAATCCGCAGACTTCTGGTAATAGCATGTAAATCGGTTGGCCAAGCATTACTGCTTCGGCTTCAATTCCGCCAACACCCCAACCCAATACTCCAAGTCCGTTGATCATTGTTGTATGACTATCAGTTCCAACAAGAGTATCGGGTAACCAAATACCATTTTCTTCCCTTGCAACACTTGCAATCCACTCGAGATTTACTTGATGTACAATTCCACGACCAGGAGGTACTGCTCTGAAATTGTCGAGATTATGTTGACCCCATTTAAGGAACTGATAGCGTTCCATATTTCGTTGGTATTCAATCTCTAAATTCCTTTCCCTAGCATCAGGAAACAAACCGGAAACATCTACTTGAACGGAGTGGTCTATGACTAAATCAACAGGAACCTGTGGGTTCACTCTTTGGGGGTCGCCTCCTAATTCTACCATGGCATCTCTGAGTGCTGCAATATCAACAACTGCCGGAACCCCAGTGAAGTCTTGTAAAATAACTCTGCTAGGTGAAAACGGAATCTCTTCGGGGTTCATTGTGGGAGACCATAATGCGATCCGCTTGACATCCTCAGGTGTCACGAGAAAACCATCGCATTTTCGTAATGCGGCTTCCAATAATAAACGAATGGTAAAGGGAAGCGAATCAAGATTACAAATTCCCAAATCTTGCAAATGAGACAAGGCATGAAAATTTGCTTCTGAGCCATCTGATTTGGTGAATGATTTTAGCGAATCAAAGCCACTTGTACCGCCCATCTTAACAGCCCTCCATTATTCCGGCTAGTGAGCCCTCCATGAATGTGACTATTATGAAGATTCTATCGTAAAGCAAGACGTTATGGCGAAGTTAACTTCTGTAGGCTTGAATTAGTCGAACATCTTCAACTGGTTTATCCGCATTTCCTGTCAAAACTTCGGAAATGGCATCAATGTGATCCATTCCGGAAACTACAGCACCAAACACTGTATGGATTCCATCAAGATGGCTTGGCTTACTGTCCGACGGTACGATGTAAAATTGGCTGCCAGCTGTATTTGGATTGCTGGTCTTTGCCATAGCGAGTACTGCCGGCTCATGCACTAAGCCATTGTTTGCTTCATCGGGAACTGTCCAATCTTTTTGTTGGCAATTTTCTGATGTGTAAATTTGTCCATCTGCGTTAGCCACTTCGCCATTGCAGTAACCATACCAAATACCCGAATAACCGCCTGCGCCATTCTTACCCTCTATATCTCCGCCCTGGATCATAAAGCCATCAATAACCCTGTGAAAAATAGTTGTGTCATACATTCCATTATCAACTAAGTAGAGAAAGTTCTCTACATGTTTTGGAGCATCCGATTCATACAATTCTAACACAATTTCGCCTGATACACGAGTACCGGGGTCATCGGGATGAATGTAAGACATCTCGAGAATTACTTCGGTGCTCTCCAAAGTTGGCGTCTCTTCTAATGATTCAGCCACAAATTTGAATGCTACCAAGAAAACCATGATTGCAACAAAAGAGGCCATTAGCCCCAGAGGGGTAGGATTTCCATCATCGAACATTTGCCAACCCTTGCCAAGCGATATTGCTTGCTCATCCATCATTGATGCTAATTTATTCTGAGAGCGTCGAACATCTTTGTTGGATGGTTCTAATTTTAATGCACGCTGGTAACTATTGTATGCATCCTGCCAATGCATTTTTCGATTCTTCATGTCTATGTCTCCTTTGGCTATTTTCGCCTGGGCGGCAAGAGAAATAACTTCGATTTTGTGTGAATTAGTTTCAGCTGCATTCCATGCCTCGGTTCTGAGCAACTCTAAGGCCCCATCAACATCCTTTGATTCAATCATCGATGTTGCCCTCAAAAGAGCATCCTTTAGTGCAGTCGGCATTGGAGGCATGAGAGCGCCGACCACCCACCCCTTGAAAACCGCAACGGATGGAAAATCAAACCATTTATCGGTGATTATCCCCATAAGTTGGAAATTATAACGAGGAATTACGGAACGGGAACGGCTAAGACCAATCTTAGCACGGCGCACGTTGCCCAAGCATACCGCATGTGCACCTAGACCCCCTGGAGAGCCGGAAAAGGATGGCAAAAACCGTCAACGATTTTACAATCAATATCGCCACTGCGAATGGAACAGGGTCGCAGTCTGCGAACCTGATTCTACTCCATTCAATGTTCGAAATGGGAGTTCCTGTAAGCGGGAAAAATCTCTTCCCTAGCAATATCTCTGGATTACCAACATGGTTTATCATCCGAGCTAGTGATGAGGGTTATCAGGCCCCAGGAGATTTCACTCACATTCAGGTTGTAATGAACAAGGATACTTGGCTAGCTGATGTGGAGAAGGCTGAAGCCGGGACAATCATCATCCACAATATGGATGTTAAACTACCAGTCGAAAGAGATGATTGTGTAGTTCTAGGAATGCCAATGACAAAGATGGCTCGGTCAATTAATCCAAAGCTCGCCAGAATGATTGCTAACATGTACTATGTGGGGGCGCTTGCTGAAACTATTGGCATAGAAGAATCAGCAATCGCTTCAGCAGTTGCGCAACAATTCAAAGGCAAACAAAAGGCCATCGAACTAAATCTTCAGGCTATTTCTGAAGGCCGTGAATATGCACGTGAAAATTGGAATTGTGATATCGGCTACGCCGTTGAGGGTCGAGAGAAAGATCCAAACACATTCCTCATTGAAGGCAATGAAGCGGCGGCTTTAGGTTGTATTTTCGGTGGAATTAACATGCTATCTTGGTACCCGATTACCCCCTCTTCCTCACTTGCTGAATCAATTATCGACTGGTTGCCAAAACTACGTGAAGCAGACGATGGGGGAGCAACCTGCGCCGTTATCCAAGCCGAGGATGAATTGGCAGCCGCTGGAATGGTAATAGGAGCAGGCTGGGCAGGTGGCCGAGGAATGACCTGTACCAGTGGGCCTGGTATTTCTTTGATGTCCGAGTTCATTGGATTAGCTTACTTCGCTGAGGTCCCCGGTGTCATTTGGGACGTAAATCGAGTAGGGCCCTCAACCGGACTACCAACCAGAACTCAACAGGGTGATCTAACTTTACTTTACGAAGCCAGCCATGGGGATACCCAACACATTGTATTGATTCCAGGGAGTGTCGACGAATGCTTCGAATTTGGCTGGCGCGCCTTCGACGTAGCAGAACAATACCAGACTCTTGTCTTCGGATTCTCTGACTTAGATTTAGGAATGAATAGATGGGTTACAGCAGGGTTCGAATACCCTGATGAGAAGTTGGACAGAGGCAAGGTAATTCGAACTCAAGAACAACTTGATGCTATCGAGAATTTTGGACGATACAGAGATGTAGACGGAGATGGAATTCCATACCGAACCCTTCCAGGTAGCGGATTAGAGCCAATTCTCTACAGAGGAACTGGACACGATGAAGATGGAATCTATTCCGAAGACCCCGATGTATATGCCGCAACTGTGGCTCGTTTGAAGCGCAAGATTGAGGGGGCAAGAGACAAACTTCCCGCTCCAGTTGTGCGTGAAGAAAAGGACAAGCAAGTTGGAATAATATACTACGGTTCTGTCGAGAATACCATCGCAGAAATCGATGATATTCTCGAAACAACTACTGGCATGAAGGTTAGCACTTGTAGAGTCAGAGCGTTGCCGTATCACTCAGAGGTAGAGCGATTTATTGCAGAACATGATCAAGTAGTGGTTTTGGAAATAAACCGAGACGGTCAGTTATTCGGAATTCTTCGCAAAGAGCTACCAGTTGAACTCCTAAGCAAATTGCATTCTGTTGCATTCAGCGATGGAATCCCCCCGCGTGCCCGCGTCTATGCTGAGATGATTTTGGAAACCTTATCTGGGGATACAAAAGAGGTGATTGCATGAGTATGAGGCCGATTAAACTGAATGTTATCGACCTACCAAAGGCAGACTATACCGGAGGACCTTCCTCACTTTGCCCTGGTTGCGGACACGACCAAATTTCCAACGTGATTATCCAAGCCGCTTGGGAAAATGGAATAGTACCTGAAAGAATTGCTAAGATGTCCGGTATCGGATGTTCCTCCAAAACCCCCGCTTACTTTTTAGGAAAGTCACATGGATTCAACACAGTTCACGGTAGAATGCCCTCAGTAACCACAGGTGCGAACATGGTCAACAAAGACTTGGCCTTCCTCGGCGTATCTGGTGATGGAGATACCGCTTCTATCGGAATAGGCCAATTTATCCACGCTATTCGAAGAAACCTCAACATGGTTTACATTATTGAAAATAACGGAGTTTACGGGTTAACAAAAGGTCAGTACTCAGCAACAGTAGAAAGAGGTTCGAAGAAAAAGAAGGGAGCAACCAACGAGAATCCTCCAATAGACCTTTGTAAAATGGCAATCAACCTTGGTTGTGGATTTGTAGCAAGGTCATTTTCTGGTTCCAAGAAGCAGTTAACTGCGCTATTACGAGCCGCTTTGTCGCACAAGGGAATGGCTGTAATTGATGTGATTTCACCTTGTGTTACTTTTGCTAACAATGATGAATCATACCGCTCTTACAACTACGTTAAGGGGAATGCAGAGGAACTTCATACTGTCGATTATATCCCTCACTTCACACCCATCGAAGAGGTAGAAGTTTCGGGAGGTCAATTCGAAGACATTAGCCTCTTTGATGGTTCTACGCTGAGGTTGGAAACCCTCGGAGACGATCACGACCCAAGCAACGCGGTTGCTGCTCTAGCAGCGATTCATGAGGCTGAGCAAAATGACAAGCACGTCACCGGGCTCCTGTATTATGATTCAGAGATGAAGACCGCTGATGAGGAACTAGGTCTGACTGACACACCATTAGTCGACCTAACTGAAGAAGAACTGAGACCTAGTAAGAAAGCCCTAGAAGAACTCAACCGATCTTTCCGTGCTTGAGCGATTTACTGGATTATCTATCAAGCGGTTTTGTTGAAATATAGGACCCGACTCGGCGAGTCGCTAGTCCCTTAGTGTAGCGGTCCATCATATGGCACTCTGGATGCCATGACCCTGGTTCAAATCCGGGAGGGACTACCAAACAACTTACAGTGCACGGTTGAGTAATCTAGAGGCGAATGAAATCATCAAGAGAATCATGAACCAAGCAACTGCATATCTTGCCCACGGAGTCTCTTTCTTTGGTTCTGGAAAAGGGTCTATTCCCGCTTCTATCGCTTTTGCGAACAAAGCTAATTCTTCCTCAATTGTCTCAGGATCTCTCATCATAATTCCTCAAGGCTCGGCAGTAGGGTTCCAACCAGAAACATAGGCTTCTTCCATTTGGGCAAATGCTGCTTCTGTTCCGACCAGTTCGATGTCGAGGCTGGCGAGGTTCTCCTCGATTCTTGCTGGGTTGCTAGATTTTGGAATTGTAATTGCCCCAGTGTCGTAAACCCATTTTATTGCAGCTTGGGCTGGTGTGCAATCTAGTGATTTTGCTATCTTTGAGAGATTCTCACATCCAACTTTATGGCCTCTTGCTAATGGAGAGTAAGCCATTACCTTGGCTCCGATTGCTTCTGTTGCTGCGCGCAGAGCAGGTCGCTGATTCCATGGGTGTAATTCCACCTGATTGACAGCAGGTAAAATGGTCGCATAGGCTCGCATATCATCTAGGTGGTGAGCGCCATAATTGCTGACTCCAATTGATTTAGTCCATCCACGAGCTAGACATTCTTCCATCCCTCTCCATACGTCGGATCTAGCCTCTATATCTACAGGTGGGGCATGAACAAGGTATAGATCAATAGAATCCAATCCAAGCTTATCAAGGCTGCTTCTACAGTGTTCCAAAGCCGCTTCAAAACTCGTTGCGTGCGGGCGTCGTAATTTGGTGACAACGAATAGATTATCGCGGGGCACTCCACTCTCGCGAATCGCTTGGCCGGTCTCGATTTCGTTAGCATAGGAACGCGCGGTATCTATGAGTCTGTAACCAGAAGAAATTGCGTGCTGAACAGCTGTTTTACATTCTCCTCCTTCTGACATCTGCCAAACTCCTAGACCGAATCTAGGCATTTGCACTTCATGCTCGCGCTGGCCGGTGACTGTATTTATGTGTCCAATGGTAATGAAGTCAAACCCGCCAGCGCTCATGTTCGGGCCTGAGGGATGTTTGACTTGAGTTTGCCGAGAGGCTCCACTCGGGGCGGGATTGAAGCGGTCAACCCCCTCGTTGACTCATGAGTGAGTTGCCAGAGGGGGTCGAATTGCCCTCCGCAGAGGTTGCAAAACCTCGACCTTCGGCTGCAGCAGTAATTAGTAGAAACTCAGGACGAGATATGGAAATTCTGCTCTGTCATAGAGTCTCGGAAGTCCCTAGTTTCCCTGACTTTTGGGCATTCCCAGGCGGCGGAATAAGTAGAGTGGATAGAGAAGCAGCGGAAGACAATCCCTCTTGGTTTTCTGAAAGAGATGACCGTGAATCGTTAATCGCCTTATTGAGAGAGATGCTGGAAGAAGTAGGGGTTGCACCAGATGGAAGTGGTGGATTTCAGAATGTGCAAGTCGAAATTATTGACCAAGTCAATGAAAGTAAATCAGAATGGGCAAAACTAGTTTCTGAAGGAACATTATCAATTGACAATTTTAACCCATCTCTAATTACCCAAAGAACGACTCCGCCCGTTGCACCAATTCGTCACAGAAATAGATTCTATCATGTCGCAACGAGAGACTCTTCAATCGAACCAAAACTTCCTAGTGGCCGAACAGAATTTGATGAATTTCAGTGGTGGAAGCCAAACGAGTTACTAGACGCTTGGCTTTCTCACGAGGTAAAATTACCACCTCCTCAAGTTACACTTATTCGCGACATCGTTGAGTTAGGATTCTCAGAATTAGCCATAAACCCTCCAAGTGGATATCACAGAATCGAATATGCAAATGGCGTGGAGCTAGTACCAATACCAACAGATACACTTCCACCTGCAACTCATACCGATTGCTATGTTTTGGGCCATCCTGGTGGGAGTAGAATCCTAGTCGACCCTGCCGCTAGATCGGTTGAAGCCTTGGAAATCTTGAGGAATAAGGTTGCTGAAATAGAGCAGTCTGGAAGTAAGATTATTGCAACTGTATTTACTCACAAACATCCAGATCACATAGGAGATTTAGGAAAGATTTCCAAGATTTACCACGCACCAATTTTTGCCAGTGAAGAAACTCTTTCCTTTTTAGAAAGGGTTCCGAGTCAATGGAGCAGAATTCTTAGGGAGGGAAGTAATATCGAGATTGATGATGAAAAATGGAGCGTAATCGAGACACATGGACATTGCCCAGGACACATATGCTTGGTTGGTGAAGCAGGAATTGTAAGCGGAGACAATGCTGTACTATTTGGTACAATTCTAGTACCATCCTCAGATGGAAACATGAATGAATATCTTGCAGGATTAGAACGTCTAAGAGACTTAGATCCTTCACTTCTTTTTCCAGGTCATGGCCCCATGGTGGCAAATCCAAGGAGATTATTGACACGATATCTGAATCATCGTAAAAAACGTCATTTGAGAGTATTAAATGCTGTGAAAGTCATGGAAGACTATGGCGGAGGAACCCTTGAATCGATTACCCGTGAAGCATACGCAGATACTCCAGATGCTCATCCAAATCTTGCCATGGATCAAACTTATTCACACTTACTTGCACTTGAAGAAAGTGGAAACATTCGTCAAGAAGAGGGAATTTGGATTTTCCAAACGAGGGAATGAAATGCAGTCGGATTTGTGGCTAGAAATACCAGAATTTGACGGAGCAGACGTCGAACAGAAATGGATTGAGGGAAACTCTGGATACAACCTCAGAGTCCTACATTGGACTCCAACAAATGAAGATTGTAAACAAGCTAGAACTCTCGTAATGATTCCGGGCTGGAACTCGGTTCCAGATGGATGGTTTCCGATTCTTTGCGAGTGGGTGAGACAGAGACCTGTTGTTTACATTGAAACTCGAGAAAAAGGAAGTTGTAGAATCGACAAAAAAATTTCCAAAGAGTCATTCCAAATACAAAATATCGCATCCGATTTACCAATCATTTTGGCAAAGATGGGGCTTGACCCATCAAACTGTGACGCAATGGGTTCATCATTGGGCGCTACGCTATTACTCGAAGGACTTAGGGAAGAAACATTGGTTTTTCGAAGCCTAGTCGTACTATCTCCAAACCTATCATTCGTTCCTCCCATTTGGGCGAGGCCTCTAATTCCTGCACCATTATTCTGCTACAACGCATTGGTTAAATTCGTAATTTGGTATCTCGATAAGCGTCTGAAAGAAGAAGGACAAAGAATTCGTTATCGGCGAACCCTATTAGCCGCTCCAATCGATAGACTCAGGATTTGTTCGATGGTTTTCAGAAAATACAAGATGAATCTAGATTTCTCCAAGACTGATGCTCCTGTCGGGATTCTCAGAGCAACTTCAGATACACTACATGACCACTCTGATGCTGGCGACCTAAGCAAGAACATACCAAACTCGAAGTTAATTGAAATCGAGAGTAATCAATTCGCGCACGAGTCCGCTGCAATACCTGTAATCGAAGATTTCATGAACAATATTGCTTGAATTTCAAGCCATAGAAGTGAATGGGTCGTCACCACTCCATGGATCAACTGGGCCATCATCAAATCCTCCCAAATTATCGTAGAGATTCTCAATAATTGCATACGGCCAATCAGGATTCGTTGGGCCGTATCTTTCTGCCATGCGATTAGCCTCTCCACCATGGAAATGCATTGGAACCTCAAGTCGGCGGAGCATGCCATCGGGCACGCCGCCCATAGCAAACAGGTGCTCGGTTCCATTTCTTCCTAGCACTCGATCTGGTACCGAGTCTTCATCCGCAGGTAAGGCACAGGCATCTACAATGGAATCCACGAGAGCCTCGAACGCGGCATCAGTCCCACCTTCGTGTGTAATAGATTCAATTGCAGGAATAATGTTCAATGGGTCCAATTCTCCAGTCAAAATCTGTAACCAAGTGTGATGTGCTAGACAATTGAACTTCCAAGGGTCTGAGGCTACGAATCGCCAAGCAGCGTATGGACCTCTAGAACGGTCACCCGGTTCAGGCAGTAATCCATGCTCAATGAACGCGTCCTTCAATCCGCCAAGTCTAGTGGGGTCCATTGCAATATGCGCATTAGCAAGAGTTTCTTCTGTCAATAACCACCACTCAGGACCTTCTCTGCGAGTAGAGATGGAATCATGTAATTCTTCATAATTACCAAAATTAGTCGGTAATGAACCGGTTTGGGCATGAGTTCGCATCACATGGGAACTTACACCTGAATCAAAGCGATGATGGAAGTACTCGTGGTCAAATCCGAAAATGAATGCTAAGTCCAAAGCCAACATTTCAGCTTCTTCAAACCCATCCGCATTCATCCGATTAGCAATTATTGCCGCCTGCTCGGCAAGAGCATCAGCATTGCAGTGTATACCCCAATCGAGATCTACTTCTAAATCAAGAGTATTTCGAAGCAACATTGGCCGATACCAAAAGGCTCTGAGGCCAACGTCGACCTCACCCATGGTTTCTGGCCCATGGACGTATGGGACACCATCGTCCATCCTAAGCTCCCCCATGCCAGTCATTGTCAATGGGCCTGAGCCGTCAGATATCAAGCGATTGTCTGATGAAGGGCGCGCTTGCCCTCGTAATGAGAGCCATGCGTGCGCAGTCTTCCTCATTCGATGTCGCCCGCATGGTCAGAGAACTACGCGGGATGGTTGGAACCCGTGTACGCAAAGCCTACCAGCCACATCATGAACAGGTTGTTTTGAGGCTAAATCCGAA
>Ga0163110_10000421_pt1 | contig 19864 bp, 17 predicted proteins | sample CRUFie1St17metaG_FD_108703 | JGI IMG/M metagenome (GOLD analysis project Ga0163110, IMG submission 108703) | Marine microbial communities from the Costa Rica Dome - CRUD Field 142mm St17 metaG | ecosystem: Environmental > Aquatic > Marine > Oceanic > Photic zone | place: Costa Rica: the Eastern...
AATAACAGGCACTGTCACCCTCACAAAGGGTTGTGATGCATTCGATGTCAGGCCCCTCTTCATCCAGCACCTCCACTTCGAGGACATAGGTGTCCTGGCAGCAGCAAACAGTATCTCCTTCGGCGTTGAGCAGTGGAATAGTCACCGTAAGAAGGACTTCCTGTGTGCCCGGAGTACTGAATGGGTGAGCGGGATTGACCGCATTGGAGTAGTTGCCGTCGCCAAAATCCCAAAAATGCGAAGAGCCTGGTGTGGAGAGACTTTGAAACTGCACTGGTGTGTTCAAGCATGCCGGTGAATTCGCCGTGAATTCCGCATGAGGAGCTGCCCCGATATCCACACATTGCTCAAGAATTTGTGTGCCTCCGGGTCCAGAAATCAACACGCCGATGTTGCCCTGTCCAGGTCCCTGCCATTGCACTTCCACAGAAGCTGGATCTTGGAGGGTGTTGATTACCGCACCATTGGTGATTGACCAGGTGTAGGTGTTTTGGTCAGAATAAGGAGCCAAAATGGTTGTGATGCCATTTTCACAGACGGAAACGCATGTGGTGTCGATGTCTCCTGGATCGTCGGGATTGATCGTCCCCCCTTGGTTGCCATCCCCCAATTCAATCACACTACAATCTCCTTTGCTTTCGCCACATTCCACAATGATTCTGACCGTTGCGAAACAAACCAAGTCTTCGAGATATAGTTTGTAAGAAAATGTGAACGTGCCGCAACAGTCCCCACCATCGCCGCTCCCCCCACTGTAAAAGATGTCGCCAGTGCCTTGCTCGACACCAAAACAGGGCGGGATGTCTTCAACAGACACCCCATCGTAGCCCATGTCAAACACGTCGTTGTCGAGCAAATTTGCCGAGAATTGCGGCAAATCGTCTTCGTCGACGTAATACGTATCGTCGATTGCTTGGAAAGAGTCAGGGTTGCAGTCGAGGATGACTTGAGCCCCAACGCTCGCGGAGAAAAACAACAAAATAAGGGTGTGAAGAATCTGGCGCATGCAGGAAGATACTGAAAACGCGTTTGTTTATGTCAAGATTGCCATGGTTATATTACATCTTAGTCACCCATAAAGGCTGCAGCATATGAGACGATTCGTCATTTTTAATACGTGCGTTTGGATTTCATGAACGTTGGAACTTTCTCATTGGTGCTTTGTGTCGGCGCTCTATGCGGCTGCACAAGAGAGTACGATTGTCTGTGTGGTCAAAGTGGTTCAGAGCCATACGTCTATACAGTGTACGCTCAAAATTTGGATGATGCCATTGTTGAATGCTCGCCCTTGGGCTCTGATTGTGAGATTATGCAGTAAGGGTAATCGACCTCGATTGACCAAATCGGGGTTGAGGGTGTTCGGCTTCTGTCCTGCTGGGTCCACAGATGCGTCACGACAGAGGTCTGACCCTCTCAACTGGCCAGGAGTCCATGTAGCCTTCTTCCCAATTGGTGGCTAGAGTGTGAGCGGGCACCAAACAGGCGTCCAGTTCTTGCCGAATGCGGAGTTCGTCCAAGTCTTGGCCGATGATGACGATTTCAGTTTTCCGATCTCCGAATTGGGGGTCCCATGTCTTTTCGATGTCCGTTTGGTTCTCGACGAAAGACGGGAATTGAGTCCTTGAAGAGAAAGGCATGCTGCTCCACCACAACCCGGCGCTGTCCGTGCGAATCGACCCTACTGCTTGCCCCCAAATCAAGGCTTGGTTGGGGCGCGAGGCGATCCAAAACAGCCCCTTGCTTCGGATGATGTTGGATGGAAACTTGGTGTGAAAAAAATGCCAGAACCGTTCAGGGTCGAAGGGCAGTTTTGTCCTGTAAACGAACGAGCCAATGCCATATTCCTCCGTCTCTGGGGTGTGTTCTGCTTTGTTCAGCTCTTCAATCCATCCCGCACTTTCCTCGGCTTCCTCAAAGTCAAACAGTCCTGTGTTCAGGATGCGGGTAGGGTTGACTTCGCTGAAGTTGGTTTCAACGATTTGCGCACCAGGATTGAGTTTTTGAAGCGTGCCACGGAGAATTCCGAGATGCTCTTCAGACACCAAATCGATTTTGTTCAGAATGATGACGTTGGCAAACTCGACCTGGTCTGTGAGCAGGTTGACGATGGTTCTGTCGTCCCCTTCAATGTCTGTGAGCTCTCGATCCTCCAGCGTTTCTGGGCTCCCAAAGTCGTTGAAGAAGTTGGCGGCATCGACCACCGTCACCATGGTGTCCACGTCACTGAATGTACTTAGGTCAATTCCGTTGTCCTCGTCCACAAACGAAAAGGTTTGGGCCACGGGAATGGGCTCGCTGATGCCCGTGCTTTCGATGAGCAACTAATCAAATCTCTGCTCTCGAGCAAGGCGTTCGACTTCTTCCATGAGGTCCTCACGAAGCGTGCAACAAATGCATCCGTTGCTCACTTCCACAAGCTTTTCCTCGGTGCGTGAAAGGACGTTTTCGCTTGCGACCAAGTTCGCGTCAACATTGACTTCACTCATGTCGTTCACAATGACCGCAACCTTGAAGTTCTGTTTGTTGTGAAGAATGTGGTTCAGCAACGTGGTCTTGCCCGCCCCGAGAAAGCCGGAGCGCACTGTAACAGGAAGTTTGTTGTCAACCTTCATGGATGGTGCATGTTGGGTTGCCACATTGGCAAAATTTCATGTTGTAGACGTGCAAGCCAATCAGGGCCGAAGCAGCTGCGTATTTCAGTGCAGGAAGAAACAGTGCGTGTGCAAAGGCTTCTGCCAACACTGAGCATGTCAACACCCCCCACGCTGCCCAAAGGCTGCGCCAGACCCATTTTTTCGAGCTTGTTTGCATCGAGCGGTACACGGCGAAGCCGGAAACGACCAAGAAGACAAAATCAACGGCGCGCCACCACGTGGGAGCACCGCTGCAGCAAGCACTCGAACAGGCTTGAGCCACGAACAAAAATGGCGTGGCCAAACAGTGAATCATGCACAAGAAACTTGCGGCGGCACCCACTGAATCTGATTTAAGGGAGAATGATGTCATGAAATTCGAATCTGTCGCGAAATTAGAGGCGAAATGCGTTGTCGCAACTGAGTTGCGTTAATTTTGGGCCATGGGCGTCGTCAGAAAAACCAAACACCTTGAACAGGTGCTCCAAGTGTTTCGCCAATCGAACGAAGCGCTTTCTGCAGGCATGTTGCTTGATGTCTTGGACAATGCGACCAACAAGTCCACGGTGTACCGCATGCTTGACAAACTCGAAGACGACGGTGTGATCCATTCCTTTCTGACCATGGATCAGATTCGGTTTTACGCGCTGTGCAAGGGCTGTTCAAGTGGACGCCATGTTGACAGCCATGCCCATTTTCATTGCACTTCCTGCAAGCGTGTTTCCTGTGTCTCGGAGGAAATCGTCTTGCCGACCCCAGGAAGGGCACGTATCACAAGTGCCCAAGTCCTGCTTACAGGGCAATGCGAGTCCTGCCTGTCGTAAACGATGGTGCCTATCGTTTCGTGGCCCCATTCTGGTAGGGTTTAGCGGATTAAATCGGGGTTGAGGGTATTCGGCTTCTGTCCCACTGGGTCCACGAAGTGACCAGTGAGCTCGAGAACTGCGAGCATTCCAGCCCCTCGGACGAGCGCTGGTTTCAAGCTCGCTTGGGAACAAACGCTCAAGCCTGGTTCCCTCTTGAAAAGGGGGGCTGACCATGGGTCATTGCCCCCCTATTCTCCACGTGTCATACGCTCCTTCCCTCATGCTTTCGCTGAGGAGTCAAGACAATCATTTACATGCACGATGTCCCGAACATGGCAAGCAATCCAAGCAAATCAGCGACGTTGATCACACCATTGCCGTCCAGGTCTCCCGGACAAGCTTCCTCGCAACAATCCACAACCACTTCGTGACAATGCTCAGAAAGACAAGTGGTCCCGTCAGGGGTCACTCCTTGGATGGTTCGACAAATGTTGTAAGTGCCCGGTTCAAGGTCAAATGTCGCATTGTAGCTCGTTGCTGAGAGAATGCCATCTACAGTCCACGTCGGGTTTTGATGGCCTGCCATGCCCGGACCCAAAAACTCGATTCCTTCGAACTCGACTTGGCACTCACCGTCGTTTGCGGTTTGACCAACCGCCCAGAAGGCATTCCCAACTGAACATTCTACGGGACATCCACACGACAGGGATTCACAAAGGACGATGCGTTCATCGGGATTGTCACAACAGTAGACTTCCATGCACACTTCATGAATTCCGGCCGTTTCGAAGCAGTGATCATAGCATGCTGCAAAAGGCACGCCCAACAAGGAAGTCCCATCTGAAAAGAGGAAGTCTGCGCACAAATCAAACGGATCCAAAAGACCCTCGTTCAAATCGGCATCGTAGAGTCCACAAACTCCTATGGCACATCCTTCGCAAGGAAACACGCCATCATCAAAAATGGTGAGGTCCAGGGATATGGAAGCCAATTCTGGCAATTTGCACGAACCGCAATCCACGGTAACATCCGTACACAACACAAGCAAAGGAGTCTCATCCTCGTCATCGCAGCATGTGATTGTGAGACACGCGACATACGTTCCACTTTCTTCATAACAATGGATGGGACAAGTACCCGCCGTTCCGGACATTGTGGTGCCATCGCCAAAGTCCCATGAATAACAGTACACATCTGGGTCAAGTACTGGGCAGTTGAAACCAACTTCGCACCCCTCCAAACAGTCGCCAGAGCCTGAAGTCACAATGGCCTCGATGGCATAGTCTCCATCCAGTGGCGGACATGGTTCAGGTGTCCCACAATTGATCAGAAGGGTATCACAATAAGTTGATTGTATCGTTGCATCGTCGCAACAACTGACAGTGAGACAAACCGCGGGGAAGCCCGGAGGAGTCCCGGCAAGCGAAGTGTAGCAGTACGTAAATGGCTCCGACAGGGGGCCACTCATTGACATCGTTGTTCCGTCACCAAAATCCCATTCCAAGCAGTGAATGCTCGGATCGTAAAGGGGTGAAATGAAATCATCAAAGATGATTTCGCAACCAGACGGACATGTCACTCCTGGACCATAGTTCCAAGTGAAAGATGGAGAAAACACTTCCTCGCAAACGATTGGCCCAGACTCGCAGGCTTCGGTGACAAAGTCAGAGGCAATGGACGTGATTCCAAAATTGCCATCGTCCAAAGTGACTGCAATGGTCGATATGCCATCTTCTACCTCCCAAACCCCCGCATAGAAGTTGGTTGGAATGTCCTCCCAGTCACACAATGACTCGCCCAAAGGATCGCGAGCGACAGCGGTTTCAACTCCATTTGTCGAAAACCCTGTTGCGCCGACTCCTCGATAACCATGCAGGAAGATCCCTTCGGGTGCACGAACCGCCATCGAAGGCTGCCTGAATTGCGCTTGTTGCCCATTGAACAACGAGAGCGCATCCACTGATGCACTGATCAATCCATTGTTTTGAGGAATCAGATACCTTGTGCTCCGAGTGGCTGTTCCGGAGTTCATTTTGAATTCCGTGAGGAAGGGGACCGAACCATACGTGCCGTCCCAGCCGTGACTCCGCTGAAATCCTCCAACAGTGAGAATGTTTGGATCGACAGGGTCTCTGAGCAAACTCAAACCTTGCCAATTCAGGTCAGCATATTGGGAATTCCAGGTTCGAGCGAGATCGATGTTTCCGAGCAAGTCCCATGTCGTAACGCCCCAAGTGTGTGTGATGCTGTTGTTGACCAACTGGTGAATTTGGCCTGTGCTTGCATTCAAAACGACGTCTCCTGAGAGGGAGGAATGTGCGCCGCCAGTTTGATTGGAATACCTGTAGCCCCAAGTGAGATTTCCTGCACCATCCAACATCACAGCCGCCGCCTCCTGCGGAGAATCTGAACCATTGAATGAGCCAGAGAAAAAGAATTTGGTCCCATCGAGGATCTCAGTTCCATGATTGAATGCATCCATGTCTTCAGAAGCCCACGGAATCCCGCCATTGAATGCCCTCACCCAATCCACTGACAAATCAGGTTTTAGTCGCATCGCCAGAGCATGTCTCTTCCCTGTGGCACCCGTCTGGAGAAGATCTCCGTCCCCCACCATTCCGCTGACGACAAACCCTTGTTGGCCGTCGGTGGTGATGTGCATCGCAACGCCATGAGCAGTGTATGAGTTGTTTTGGCCGTCGAAATAAACACCGGGGTACACTCGAGATTCAAAGACATCCAAGGAGGGACTCAGCACCGCCACCACTGGAACTGTGGTGCCCCCGTTGTTTGTGAATCCACATGCGATGTACCCGTTGAACGCCGGTTCAATGTGCAAGAATTCGACCACCGAGCCAGAACTCGAGACGTATTCACGCGCATTGACGAGTTGGCCAGCGTTGTCTAACTCAAACGCCTCACACTTTGGATCGTTCACATCGTGCTCTTCCCGACCGAGCACAATGGTGTGATATGGATTGTTCAAACATTCTGATTGCGTGACTCGGTTGAAACTCCACTGGTTGTCAAAGTGATTTGTTTGATAGTTCTGTGAAGTCATTTGAACGTGAAACAGGGCAAAAAATATGCTCAATGCAGTCACTTGAGGGAGGTGAAATTTGATCATGGTGCTCTAAGGATTTTCTTTAAGGTTGAGATTACCTCGCTGAAATCCAATTATTTATATGATAATCAGCCTGTCTCTGTGATTATGTTTTGGAACTTGTCTGTTTCAGAGACTTCAGGAAGTCAATCGTTGCTGTGCTCGTCGCCACACTATCAGACGACAAGAGAAGGCGCATGCGAGAGATGGGCAAAGACGTTCGAACCACTCCACGCGCGAGTTTGCCAGATGAAGTTTGATTCGAGGGTATTCGGCTTCTGTCCCACTGGGTCCACATCCAACGTGGACTTGCCATTCCAACATCGCGTTTTGTTCGATATTGGTGGACATGAAGATGAAAGACCTGGCTGTCAAGTACTCCCTTGAATTCCTTGTGATTGTCTTGGGTATTTCGGTGTCCTTTTGGTTGAACCAAATCGCCGTCGAACGCGTGGAGGAGCAGGAACGAATCAAGGTGCTCCAGAGCCTGCATGCCGAATTGGAAGAAATTGACAAGTACTGCCGAGAGCGCAAAGACAATTACCGAGACGACATCGACATTCTGGATGCCCTACTTGAAGAAGGCTTTGATTCGGACCGCTTTGAAGGTTTGACCACGAGCAAGGCCAGAATCGAGTTCATCTTGACACGGTACAGGGTGTTTGAGCCCCCCATGAACCAATACCAAAGCATCATCCACGCAGGAGCCTTGAAGTATCTCAAATCTGACAAGGTGAACGACAAGTTGGGGCAGCTGCACAACACCTTCTTGCGTTACATGCAGACGTCGGTGAATTACGAGCGCGAGCTCAAACAGGCCTTCATGCCATTTCTAACCTCTGAGCATCCAGAGATTGTGCTGGCAAAAGGTCAAAATGCCATCAGCTTCGACACTTACGTCAGCATGTTGCACAACGCAATCTCCAACGACAAACGCTTTGAGGCCAACGTGCTTTTGCTGTCTGGCTACCTTGAGAACAAGATGTATTTCCTCAAGCTGTACGAGGCCATCTTGCTGGAGCTAGACGGGGTTCTCGTGGAGGAACTTGGCGACGACTTGAACGTCACAACGTCCCAGGAGCGTAGTCGTCGACGTTGACCTCACCCTTGGCTTCTTGCAATTGATCGAGCATGGACTTCATGTCGAAGAAGTCCTGTTCGCTTGCCACTCGGCCATCCCGCATGGTGACAAGGGTGGTTCCTGACAAGTCAAGCTTGTTGCCCGTGGCTGGAATGCCAAAAAACGCGCCAGTGTGCGTGCCTTTGAAATTCCAGTGCTTGACAATTTTGTCGCCCTGCCCGAAGGCATCCACAATGGTGAACTCGATGTCTGAAAATCCGTTGAGGTAATTCATGTAAAACTGGCGCACACCCTCGATGCCCACGATGTTTCCCTGATCGGTGATGATGGTCACATCCTCTGTGAAGTGTTCTGCACTCACCGCCAACGTGTCGCCGTTGTTCAAGAATTCAAACCACACGTTCTCATACATCTCCAAGTCGCGTTCAAGCTGCTCTTCCGCGGTCAGTGAAGGGGCCGTCTGTGTGGATGACTCTGGAGCGTTGTTGCAGCTTGTGAAGACAATCATCAAAAGGGCAAGGCCAAGGGCGAAACGGGTCATGGTTTATAATTTCCGCCAAGATAGAGATTTGTCCAACACCTCTTGGCACAGCTTAGCTCGATCAAATCCGGATTCAGGGTGTTCGAATTCTGTCCTGCTGGGTCCACAAGCAACGTGGACGTCACACCGAAATGCAGATGTGATATCGTCGTTTCGAAACGGCCTTGCACCTCTTTGTTGGCTCGGATTCTATACCTTGTTCACACTTCACCAATCATTCATTCACCATAAAAAACTTGCTGTTCCTCCTGACTTTTGCTTTGATTGCCAGCTTTGGTCATGCTCAGCCTGATGGAATCACTTGGCAAACCACGTTTGGAGGTTCTGAAGTGGATTACGCAGAAGGGGTCTGTCCGAGACCTGAAGGTGGGTCAAGCATCGACGCAGTAGAAGACCTGTTGGAAGTCGAGGACGGCTTTGTGGTCGCAGGGGAGAGTCAAAGCACAGACTTTGACCTGGAGGGCAACGCGGAAGGGCAGAAACCTTGGGTGTTCAAGGTCGATGGCTCCGGCGAGGTGATGTGGAGCACCTTTTTTGGCTCGAGTTACACTGGCGGCAAAATCACTACCATTCATCCGACGGAAACCGAGGGACTGCTGCTCGCAGGGACGACCTCGTTCGAGTCAGGTCAGGGCGCCAGATTTGGGTTTGTGGCCACCATGTCCAGCGACGGTGTCTTGCTCGAGCTTGAAGACTACGGAACTCCGGTTGACGATTGCCTCGAGGATCTCGTCGTGCTGGAGGATGGCAGCATGGTTGGTGTGGGATACACGCAGGGAAGCTTCACGTTGGGAGGAATCGGTGGCAGCGATTTTTGGCTCGTGGGCGTCGAAGCCGACTTGAGTTTTGGTTGGCAGCAGATCTACGGTGGCAGTGGCGCTGACGGCGGATACCACATTTTGCAAGACGCCGACGGTTACCTGTTGGTGGGTGCAAGCGGCACGCCGGATGGCGACATTTTGGCAAACAACGGACTTCTCGATGTCACCGTCCTTCGTGTGGGGGAAGGGGCTCAAGTGTCCGGATGCACAGATGAGTTGGCATGCAATTTCGATGCCCTCGCCACCGAGGACGATGGGTCCTGCGAGTACGTTGAACTGCAGGCTATCCAAGGCGAGCAGAGCCCATTCTCCTACGAGCCCAATGTGTACTCCTACCCCGGAGGTGCAGGCAGCACCTTCGAATGGCTCGTGGAAGGTGGCGTCATCACAGAAGGTCAGGGCACCAATGAAGTGATCGTGGTTTGGTACGAGGATGGCATGGAGAGCTTGTCCGTGGTAGAAACCACCGAGGAAGGTTGCGTGGGTGAGGTTGTGGAACTTGAGATTGACGTGGTCACCGAGGTGGGTGATCTTGAACATCACGGCATCCGAATGTACCCGAACCCAACGCGAGGTCCCGTTCAAATCCGCTTCTCAGGAAACGTCGATTCAGCGCAACGCCTTCAACTCCGGACGTTGGAAGGAAAACTGATGAAAGAGGTCGCCCTCGCGGGACCGATGACCATGGACTGCGGATGGCTCGAACCTGGCACTTATCGAACCTGGCACTTACTTGATTCATTGCGGAGACTTCATCGACCGTCTTCTCATTTTGCCCTCGAAATAAGCCAAGCCCCCACAAGATGGTCAGAACCAAAGTGTGCGCGCGATGCGATGCGGAGGAATCTGTGATGTTCCGCGTCCAACACGAGCCCGCGAAGGCATGGGTTTTTCTGTGCAAGCCTTGCGTGGAAGCCGTGAAAGTGGACAACCCCTTCTACCGCTACGGCGGAACGTGGAAAGGGTAGCCCCAGGTGGAGATGAACGGGAGACGCGCAGTGCGTTTTTGGGTATTCACCCAAATGGCTGTAGTTTGCGTCTTGGGTGTTCACCCAAATTCAAGACTTCAGACCATGAAAGACCTGAAATACCTTCTTGCGTACACCGTGCCTCTGTCGGCCTATGTGTCCTTTGAATCGACCGGGATTTGGACCTATTCCGCCGTCTTTTATGCGTTCATCGTCCTTCCCATTCTCGACGTTCTCGCTGGCGAAAGCGCCACGAACCTTGACAGCGACGCGGCGAAGGAAAAGAACCGCATGTGGATGTTTGACCTGATGCTGTACGCAAACGTGCCCTTGGTGTTTGGGCTGATGGCATACTTCTTTGTCCAACTGCAAAGCCACACTTACGCCACGTTTGAATTGGTGGGTCTGCTCCTGTCGGCCGGCATTTTGCTTGCGACCAACGCGATCAACGTCGCCCACGAACTGGGACACCGCGCCTCTTTGCCGGAGCGGCTGATGAGCAAACTGCTGTACATGCCCTGCCTGTACATGCACTTCTTCATCGAGCACAACTTTGGCCACCACATGAACGTGGCCACACCGGAAGATGGCGCCACAGCACGTTACAACCAGACGGTGTATGGCTTTTGGTGGACGTCGGTGACGAAGCAATACCTCAGCGCGTGGCGCCTGCAAGCCCGACTGCTCCAGCGTCAGCAGTTGTCATTCCTCTCCCCCAAAAACGACATGCTCTGGTACCACCTCATTCAGCCTGCATACCTGGGTGCGGTGTGGTTCCTGTTCTCTTGGGAGATCATGCTCTGTGCCCTCGGCGCAGGGGTCATCTCCTTCTTGTTTCTCGAAAGCATCAACTACATCGAACACTACGGTTTGTTGCGCCAAAAACTCGACTCCGGCCGCTACGAGCGCGTGCGACCTCACCACTCGTGGAATTCCAACTCGCACATTGGCCGAATCGTGTTGTACGAATTGACCCGCCACAGCGATCACCACTACAAGTCGGCGAAGAAGTACCAGGTGTTGAACAGCCACGAGGAAAGCCCCACGCTGCCGTTGGGGTATCCGGCGTCCATTTTGTTGAGCTTGGTCCCGCCGCTTTGGTTTGTCGTGATGAACCCACGCGTGCCTGCCCAAATGAAACCCCAACTGGCCCATGACTGACGCCACAAGTGGGCTGTTGACCCCAGGAACACTGGACTTGTTTTCGCAGAAAACGCGGGACAAGATTCTGGCTGCGAGCCTCGTGCTGTTCAACCAGCGAGGGTTTGGCGCTGTCACCACCGCGTCCATTGCAGAACAAGCAGGCATTTTGGAGGGCACCTTGTGGTACCACTTTCGGACCAAAAAAGACATCCTCTCGGCCCATATCGCCTTGTTGCAGACGGTGTTCGCGCAGGAAAACACCAAGGCCGATTCAAGCGATCCCGAAACGATCATTGACGGCATCTTCCGGTCGTACGACGTGATTTGGGACTTCCGGTACTTGCTTCGGGACGACTTCAACGCGCTCTTAAATCCAGAAGACGACGTGCTCGTCACCGTCCAAGGCGTCAACGACGTTCTCGACCAGTGGACGGAAGGTCGCATGCTTCACGCGGCCGACCATGGCCTTCTCGCCTTTGACAAGGACGATTCAGGTGCCGTCGCCGAGATCATTCTCGTGCTGGGCCGATACTGGATGGATTTCTCCCACAAGAAATACCCCGCGGCCGAGGGCGTCGCACTTCGTCACAAGGGGCTCAGCCACATTTTCACGGTTCTCCGACCCTACCTGTCGACTCCTGCCTCCGAGCTGATTGGAGAGAGGCTTCGTCGCGGTTGACGAAGTACCTTGAGGCCAGCTCCAAAAGCCTCTCGCCATGCTCCCAATCAACCTCGCCTCCAAATTTGACCTCATCGACGACCACTGGCACCCGAGGGTCGTGGCCTCTTTGAACGGCCAAGATGTCAAAATCGCGAAGGTCCAAGGGGATTTTGTGTGGCATGCCCACGACGACGAAGACGAGCTCTTCTTTGTGCTCAAGGGGGAATTGACCATGCACTTCCGCGACCGAACGGAGAACGTCAGGAAAGGAGACATGATTGTGGTGCCACGCGGTGTGGAACACAAGCCTTTTGCCAAGGAAGAGACGTGGATCGTGTTGTTCGAGCCTCAGGCCATCGACCACACTGGAGGGGTGGATTCTCCCCATCGGAGAACCACCCTCCAGCGAGTCTGACATTCAATACGTCATGCTGTCAACTTAGCGCACCACCTGAAGCTGTGTGGTGGCAGAAGAAGTTTCGGTTCGCATTTTGACGACGTACGTTCCTTGAGGCAAGTTGAGGTTCACCATTTCGTTGCGGACAACTTGGGTCAACCCTGCCACTTGCCGGCCAGTCAGGTCAAACACCGCCACATCGGCGACAGACTCCATTCCTGGCCAAGAAAGCGACACGCTTCCCCCCACGGATGGATTTGGAAATGCGGTCAACGAAACGGGCTCCAACTCGTCAATGCCATTGACATTGCCGGGGAAGGCCTGCAAGCAAAACGCACCGTTCGCAGTCCAAGTAAACCCATTGTTTTCCCAGAGAAATCCGTCAAACCGCAAGAAGTACTCCACACCAGCTTCCGAATCGAATCCAATTTCCGCCCACCACTGATTGTCATCTGTGCTAAAATCCTCGGCACAAGCGACAGGAACGAGCTCACCACAAACGCCTTTGTAGAGGGCCATTTGAGAATCCCACCCAAACCACCATACAATGTTGTCTACATCGCAAAAGGTGTGACTGATGGTGTAGGATTCTCCGTCACCCGTGAACTTGAACCACACAGAGGCATCTTCAGTGGGTCCATCTTCCCAACACTCTATGCCCAATGTTTCTGCGTCATCGTTGGGCGAAATTCCGCTTCCTCCCGCGGTCCCGTCAAAAGGACCCACCGTCGACAATGCACCCCCATTGGCTTCGAAAATTTCATCAATACCCAAGGCACCAGAGCACGCATTGTGTTCACCCATGTTGGTGGTCTCCGTCACTGAGATGCAAAAGGTCCCTTGGGACACCCCTTGAAAAGTGTCTCCATCATTCCAGTTGTATCCATCGACCATCAGATGGTATTGAACACCCTCCTCAAGACGCGCATCAATCCAAGAATAGTACCAACCGTCATTGGCACTCCAAAATGGCATCAAATCGTCGTTTGCCAACACCAATTCGAGGGCATCGCAAGAACCTTTGTAGAGTGCCATCTGTGTATCGTTGCTGTAAAAGGCGGCACCTGCACAGTTCGTGGTCACAATTTGATACGTTCCCCCATCTCCTTGCATGGTGAACCATACAGATTGATCGACACTGACGTCATTTCCAGCAGAGTCTTGGTCAAACCAGAATCCTTGCAATGCATCCGCCAATTCAGGTTCACCTGTCGCATCAATGTTTGTGTACGTATCGGAGGTTTGTTGAACGCCAATGCCATTGCCCAACAAGTCTGACAAATCGATGGCACCCGAGCACAAGTCATTGGCTGGCGCCTGCGCTGTTGCCATGTGAGCCAACAACAAGGCCGAGATGAAAGTGAAAAATCGTTTCATGAGAAAAGTGTTTTGAATAAATGTTTGATTTCAGTCGTTGGTCCCCACGGGGATTTTGTTGCTTGCCATCAAGTAGATGCCAATGAAGGGCAGCACCGCCAACACGCCATGAAAGACGCCAATCATGGTCCGCAATCCTTCCGTGAATTCTGGAGGTGTTGGCATGACCCTGGTCAGCACAACGCCAAAGATGTTGATCGCCGCCAAGCTCAAAAATGTCTTGATTCCGAAAGACTTGAAGACCTTGGAACCGTCGTAATTCAATTTGTTGGGAAAGGCCAAAATGGCTTGGAGAATCCACACCACGGCCACGGCAAGACGCTCCATGGAACCGGTGGCCATGTATTCGCCCAACTCATTGGGAACCACGATCAAAGCATACAACAAGTATCCAAGAAGAAAGAAAAAACGTTGACGGCGGATGACGCCGTAGAGGGCCACGAGCACAGGAATGCCCGCGATCATCGCAAGAATGTTCATGATCACAAGATTTTAAGGTGTGGCCTTAAATCTATGAAGCCCATGGAATTATAACCTATTAAGGCCTGCCGAAGTTCTCCAAGTGTTTTTTGCGTGGCTGTGAAAAACAAATTGATTCCCAACAGGTTATAGGAGCATGCTGCAAAACCTGCTCTTCAACCTCGCCCAGCGCACCCTCAATCCTGCAGTCCGCCGGCGGGTCGAAGGGACGTTGGTCACCACGGCACTCGTGCTGTTTGGACTGCATCTGGCCCTTTATGGATTGCACGCATTGTGGGGTCTAGGCTTGCCTGACTCCCTCTTTGAGCACCCACTTCAAACGCTCTACACCCCCTTCTCCGTCATTTTGATTGCGGAGGTCTACCTGCTGGTGTATTACCTGCCCACCTCCTTCGCCCGGTCGCTCGGAAAACAGGTGGAGATCGTGGCGCTGATTGAGATTCGATCGGTGTTCAAGGACCTTGACGCCACCTCTTCCTGGCCGTGGGAAGCCACCTTCTTTCCCCACATGTTGTCGGCCCTTGTTCTGGGGGGCATGCTGGTGCTATTCTACCACCTTCTCCCCAGACGCAAAGCCAGAATCGAAGAATCGGAATTGAAGCAATTCGTGCGCTTCAAAACCGCCCTCGCCGGGTTGCTCGCTGTGGCGTTTGTGGTCCTCAGCGTTTACAGCTTGGGGACTTGGCTCTGGGAAATCGTCACCACCCCCGACCACTTGCACTCCGACTTGAACCACGTCTTCTACAACGAATTCTTCACGGCGCTGATCCTGGTCGATGTCCTGCTGCTGGTCGTGTCGTTCCGGTACCTCGACGACTTCGGCATGGTTCTGCGCAATTCGGGGTTCATCGTGGCCACCATTCTTTTGCGTCGCGCCCTTGGCATCGAGCCTTGGCATGCCTTGGCCTACGAAATCACCGCCGCTGCGCTTGCCGTTGGCATGCTCCTGCTGGAGCGCGGCTTGAACGCACGCGAGTCAGGCCTGCTGGTGCAGGAATCCAACTTGGAGGTGCCGCCCAATCACTCGCAGAACGAGCTCAATTCCTGAGCCCGTGGCCTAGCGGAAAGGCATCGCGTGACCCGGTGTGCACCACTTTCCAGCCCCCTCCCGAGGTGTGGGTCAGCGTGAAGGTGGTTTCGAAGGGTGTGCACAAGGGCTCCAGCACAAAGAACACCTTGCCATGAATGTCGTCGAGGTGGTTGGGGCCCATGGCCACGCGTTGAATCATTCGCGTGTCGCGCCGGAGCACCTTGATGTCCAATTGAGAAAACGGCTCCACCTCCCATTGCGATGGGGGGATTTCCTCCATGGCACCCAAAAGCGTCAGCGCTTCTGGCTCCTGGAACCTCAACGCGACTCTCCCAAACATGCTGTCCGTCGAGTACGAAGAGACCACCCAATCCCCGGGGTCCATGTCGAGGTCCAAAATCAAGTTCCATTCGCCTTTGGCAGACGGTTCCAACGCCACGTCCAACTGAAAAGGCATCGCCTCCTCTTGGGAAGATGCGCGGCTCCCCAGCGTCATCAAAAGCGCAAAACCGAGCACAAGGCGTGCTGAATTCGACGTGAATGGCATGGTGGCAAAAATAGCGCCTTTTCCAGCGAGGCGCGGCGGCGAGACTCCGCTGAACATCCCATCCAACATGTTGGTTGTCAAAGCATGACTCATCAGCCCCCTGCCCCTTACAACGTTCCTTCGGTGTTGCACGGAACCCGCTTTTTGGTGAACGGCCACCTCGAATCTTGGACCGGGCCCTCGAGCGAAGTGCGAAGCCCGATCATGACAGAACTGGACGGCGGCACCGAACGCACCCTTCTCGGGTCTGTGCCCGACCTGCCCGCCGAAGAAGGCATTCGGGCGCTGGAAGCCGCGTGTGACGCCTACGACCACGGGCGGGGTCAGTGGCCCTCCTCCTCGGCGTCCGACCGCATCGAGGCCATGGAGAAGTTCATTTCTTTGATTGAGCCCAAGCGCGATCAGGTGGCCGAACTCCTGATGTGGGAAATCGGCAAAAAGCGCAGCGACGCAGAGAAGGAGTTCGACCGCACCATCGTGTACCTCAAAGACACGATTGAAGAGTACAAGAACTTGCACCGCGAAGGCAGCCACATCAGCCAAGTCTCGGGCGTGCTTGCCCAGATTCGGCGTGGACCGCTCGGCGTGGTGCTTTGCTTGGGTCCGTTCAACTACCCCTTGAATGAGACGTTTTGTGTGCTGTTGCCTGCCATTTTGATGGGCAACACGTGCGTGTTCAAGCCCGCCAAATACGGCGTCTTGCTCATGGTGCCCCTCCTTGAGGCGTTCGCAGAAAGCTTCCCTCCGGGCGTGGTCAACATTGTGTTTGGCCGAGGCCGAACGCTGGCCAGCCCCATCATGCAGTCGGGCCGCGTGGATGTGCTCGCCCTCATCGGCAACAGCAAAAGCAGCAATGCATTGATTTCGCAACACCCCAAGCCCAACCGGGTGCGACAAGTGTTGGGATTGGAGGCCAAAAACCCCGCCGTCGTCTTCCCAGATGCGGACCTTGAATTGGCCGTGAAGGAATGCGTCAAGGGTGCATGGAGCTTCAACGGACAACGTTGCACCGCCTTGAAGGTGGTGTACGTGCACAAGGACATCCGCGAGAAATTCCTCGAAGCCTTCGCCCGTGCCACCGACAACCTCGTCATGGGCAGCCCGCTCGTCGACGCCGACATCACTCCCCTTCCCGAAGTGGGCAAGGTGGAAGCCATGCAGGCCTACATCGACGAAGCCGTGCAGAAAGGCGCCTCGGTGATCAACGGCCGCGGCGGAACCGTCGAGGGCAACATGATGTTCCCCGCCATCCTGTACCCTGTGGACCGCGACACGGCCATCTTCAAGGAAGAACAGTTTGGCCCGGTGTGTCCTGTGCTGGAATTTGACGACTTCCACGACGTGCTCAAAGACATCGCCGAGAGCGACTACGGGCAGCAAGTGAGTGTCTTCACCGCCAACCACGAGACCGCGGGCCGCGCCATCGACCAGCTCGTGAACCAAGTGTGCCGCGTCAACCTGAATGCCACATGCCAGCGTGGACCGGACACGCTCCCCTTCACGGGCCGAAAGGACAGCGCCGTGAGCACCTTGAGCGTCAAGGCTGCCCTGCGTTCATTCAGCATCCGGACGCTTGTGGCCTGCAACGCCTCGCAAAAGGACCTCGTCGAAGGCATCGTCGCCGGCGGACACTCCGAGTTCTCGAGCATGAACTACCTGCTCTGATTCGGGGTACTTTCGTGGCATGACGTCACGTGTCTTCCTTCTGGCCGCCATGTGCGGTGCACTTCTTTCTCCGCAAGCCCAAACCCTGCCCGCCCCAGACCAGCTCGCCCTGGGCGAATTGGTCCAACTCGCAGCCACCCACCCGTCCCCCAAAGCGCTCGTGGATGTGGCGCAAGGCCATCCCGTGGCCCTCGTCCACGGCCGTGCCACCGTGGGGTTCATTGGGCGCTTGGGTGCCGACGTTTCTGAATCCGAGTGGCGTAGCTGGGCCGATGGCCGTCCTGCTGTGGAAGCGGGTGCGTGCCGATCAGGCATTGCCTCCTTCCGGATCGATGCTTACGCCTTGGACGTGATTTCGGAGCTGCCCATGACCCTTGTGGAACTGTCCTCCCGTGCGGTCCCGGACGTCAACAAGGCGCGCTACGGCACGCGCGTGGACAGCGTTCACGCCGGGCTCGATTTGCCCCAACCCTTTCATGGTGACGGCGTGCTCATCGGGGTGCTGGACTGGGGCTTTGACTACACTCACCCCATGTTTTACGACACGGCGATGACCACCTCGCGCATCCGCGCGGTCTGGGACCAGTACCGCCAGGCCGGGCCGGCCCCTGACGGATATGGGTACGGCACGGAAGCGGACCTCCCCGAGGACATCGAGGCGATGGGCAGTGACACCGCCAACGTGTACAGTTACTCTACGCACGGCACGCACGTGGCTGGCATCGCAGCCGGGGGTGGCGCCGGCGTGGGATTGACGGGCATGGCACCCGCGGCAGAATTGCTCTTTGCGACGCTGATGGTCGACGAGGCTGCAGCCCTGGACGCGTTTGAGTGGATGGCTGGTGTGGCGGAGGCCGATGGCAAGCGTTTGGTCATCAACAACAGCTGGGGGTTGCCCCAGTGGGGCACGCCCGACGGCACCGCATTGAGCAACCAATTCATCGATGCCCTGTCGGAGGATGGCGTGGTGTTCGTCAGCTCCAACGGAAACAACGGCGACAGCAATTTCCACATCGACCACACCTTTGCCGGCGTCGGCGACACCATCCGCTCGCGGGTTCAATTCTACCCGTTGTCGGCCAACCCCAACGCTTGGGGACAAAACCTGACCCTCTGGGGCGAGCCCGGCGAGTCGTTCAGTGCCGGCTTCATGCTCACCCAAGGCGTAAGCTCGGTGGTCGGCACCAGCCCGATGTACAACACCTCGAATGGTCCTTTGGTGTTGGACACCATTCACGTCGTCAACGACGACACCCTGATCTACGACATCGCCATGGAAGCGGCCCACCCCAACAACGGACGCCCCTTCCTGCAAATGCGAATTCACAAAGGCTCCTCCAACCTCGCAGTCGTGCTGCAGGCGACCGCCGAAAGCGGCCGGGTGCATGCGTGGAACCACACCCACCTCTCCAACGACGTGGGGAACTGGGGCCAAAACTTCCAGGCCGCGCAGTCCACATGGCTTGCGGGGAATCCCTATTACGGCATCCAGCAGCCCGCCTGCGGGCACAGCGTCATCGCGGTGGGGGCCTACAGCTCTGAATATCAAAATTCGCAAGGCACCGAAGTGGGTGGCAGCCTCGCCAACTTCTCCACCTACGGACCCACGTTGGATGAGCGTTTGAAGCCCAACGTGTCGGCGCCTGGGGTCAACGTGGAATCGTCCTTGAGTTCGTTCCGCGACGGCTCCTACAGCGTGACCAGCCAAGCCGAATGGGCCGGAACCACGTACGATTTTGGCAAGTTGTCCGGCACGAGCATGAGCAGCCCGGCGACCGCAGGCGCGGTGGCCTTGATGCTTGAAGCCAACCCCACCCTCAGCGCCGAAGACGTGAAGACCATTTTGGAGTGGACTGCCCGCGAAGACAACGACACCGGTTCGCTTCCCGCGGAAGGTGACTGGGTCTGGGGACACGGCAAGGTGACGGCGTCACAAGCCGTCATGTCCGCGTTGGGTTGGATCTCACACGTTGGACCCTTTCTCCCCGCGCCAGCGGACGAAGCTTCCCTTTTGGCGCATCCCAATCCCACAACCGATGACGTTTGGGTAACAGGGATGGAGGCCCTCGAAGGATTGTGGACCCTTGTCAATGGCCAGGGTGCCAAGGTGCTCAGTGGTCGAGCAACCCCGGAATTTCGCATCGAGATGGCGGACCTTCCAGCAGGCATTTACATCTTGCGGACCACAAACCCCAATGGCAAAACGCGCACCGTCCGCATCGTCAAGCAACTGAACCCATGAGAATGTTGTTTTCTTTTTCGATGGTTGTCAATCGACCTTGGCTCGCTGCATTTGCCGTGCTGAGCATGTTTTCGAACGTGGGGTCCTCCCAAGACGTGGAGTTCCGCGCCGTGGTGGCGCCTGGACTGCAGCGTGCTGAGGCGGTGGTACCCCATGCAACAGGCGCGTTTTTGGTGTCCTCCACGGTCCTTCCCGAGTCGAATCTCCTCCGCGGCCACGTGGCGCATTTTGACGCCGACCTGAACGTGGATTGGACTCGCCTTCTGCCCTGCCCCGCCGTGTTCGAAGAAGTTCTCGATGCGTGGAGCGATGCCGCCGGCACGCTGACCGTCCTGACCCAAAGGCTGACGCCCCTCGACGGATACCAAA
>Ga0163110_10000422_pt1 | contig 19830 bp, 19 predicted proteins | sample CRUFie1St17metaG_FD_108703 | JGI IMG/M metagenome (GOLD analysis project Ga0163110, IMG submission 108703) | Marine microbial communities from the Costa Rica Dome - CRUD Field 142mm St17 metaG | ecosystem: Environmental > Aquatic > Marine > Oceanic > Photic zone | place: Costa Rica: the Eastern...
GAGAATTCCATCCCAAGTAATCCCTGCTCGAAGTGACATCTAGAAACTACTCCCGAGAGATCCGCTATTACATTAGTTTGCACTGGCTTGTCAAGGCTTTCAGAGTGCTCCCATTTTGTAATTTGCCCGTCTAGATCTAATAGCCAAAAAGCCTCTTCACTGGGGTCCTCTAATGTTAAAACAGGTGTTGAATTAATCGCAGTGTAGAACTCACAAATCAGGCCTGTATCGTTTGAGATCACACAGGCTTTTTCGACTTGTTCAGGCCAGGTAAACCCTGGTTTTTTTTCCTCTTTTTCATCGTCGCCAAAACATCCAGCTAAACTGCATGTAAACAATAGTAATACTACGATTGAAATGCTAAATTTTTGCATATCAATCATTCATACTTTTCATTAAAGTAAGCCTCGATTCCGGGGACGTCTTCAATAAGACTGCCATAGTTTCCTAGGTGGTCTTCAGTATTGATGATGGTAATTCCTGGAGTGCTCATTACATCTTGTAGAATTTCAACGTCGTCATCGTTTGAACTCATGTCACTAAATGCCTTTTGGATTGCCTCCATCAGTTCACTCGACATATACTCTGGGTTGTACATGATTGGGTGGCTTGGAGCTTTGCCAAATGTGGGCAGAGCGTAGAAATCTTCTGTTGAGGTGAATTCACCTTCGAAGCACCAATCTTCTGGGTCTTCACCGCAGTAGTCTGGGACTGTTGGATCCTTTGCAAAGGATATAACTTCCTTTCCACCTTCTGCAAGGCATCTCAAGGAACCAATGTATTTGTGGTATTTTGTACCACTATCAGGGATGCTAGAATCTTCCGAGAAGTAGTTTTTCACGGTGTCAGTAAGTGACTCGATATCATCAGGATCACCGACTACCTCGATGTATCCTCTGTCGATCATCCAACCCATTGGAAGTAGCATACCAGAACTTCCTAGTGCGGAGGTGTGGCATGATTTCTTTCCTTCCATCAGTGCGAATGGATCAGTGTCAGGGTCGTCATCCATGTCAGCCTTTGCCATGTCTGAATCCTTGTGAACCCAAGCAATAGCGTTGTAGAAAGGTCTTCCATCTTGCTTTTGTTCAGCGCCCAGAACCTGCAGGTCGTAGTTTTGCCAACTTAGCCATGCTGCTCCTCCGTCTAGGAACCCAATATCTGCTTTCCCGAACCTTAGTGCTTGAATAGTTGCACCGGCTCCGTCTACTGGATAAATCTCTACATCCATACCTAGAAGTTCAGAAAGTCTGTCAGCTAGTTCTTGTGGATTTTCTTCAGTATTCTGGTATTCTTCTTTAGTTTCAAAGGCAATAGTCAGACAATTGTCTGGATCTTCACATTTTTTGAAACTTACAGTGGATGCATCATCGGAGAATAAACAACCAGGTATACTTGCACTAACAAAGAAAATCATCATTAAAATCGAGAGGCTCATTTTGGACTTCATACTATCACAATTAGATATTCCTAAAATCGACTTGTTAATATATTTTAGGGCTCCCTAAATCGCATTCTAGAAATCAATTTATAGACTAAATCCCGAATCGGTGAGGGAATAATCCATACTATTGGATAAATCCATTTCCAATACCACTTCATGTAGAGGAGACAACGAATCGCAGCTGCAGAATAAATGAATGCCTTTCCATTGCGAACTAGTACGACAGAGTCTGTTGAGATGTTGTATTTTAAGAGAATTTCTTGCCCTTCTTCTGATTCTAACTCAGATATTTTTAATTGCTTAGAAACACGATTTTGGACGAATCTTCCGAATCTAGTGCAAAGTGCACAAAACTCGTCAATCAATAGAATGTCTTTATTCATATCATTCCGCTGCGATATGCATTTTTCCATCTTCGTAATAGATCTGAATTCTTGTTGGGACTTTTTTGGTCAGTGATGCAACCCCTTCATAGATTTCATCTTCACTACACTTGAAAGATTTAGCAGCCTTCTTTGTTGACCAAGCAACACTCTCAAAATCTGATTGCCTAATCCACTCGAATAGGCGTAATTCGAACTCGGTTAGTCCGGACATGACTCTCCCACTCATTCACACCAAATCAATACTACTGCTCTCAAGAGAGAGCAACCATCCTTCGACAACACTCTTCAGAAGTTATGAAACCATCCAGTAATGTATTGAGGGCAATGACGAATGGCACATCGATTCCCATGTCGTTTGCTCTATCTCTAAACATTCGAGCAGCCCTAACTCCCTCCGCAACCATTACCATTTCTTCCAGTGCCTCATCGAGGCTCAATCCACTTCCGAGTTTTTCACCCATCCGACGATTTCTACCGTGAGGTGAAGTGGCAGTAACGTATAGATCGCCAAGCCCTGCTGGTCCAAATGCAACTTCTGCTCTAGCTCCTAGCTGCGGAAGAAGAAGACAACCTTCTCTAAATCCTGCATTAAATATTGCAGCCTTGAGGTTATCTCCTCCCAAGGTTCCTATCTTCTTCAAACCGTCAACTAAGCCGCAAGCAAGCGCAACTACGTTCTTGAATGCGCCCCATAATTCTGCACCAGCGGGGTCAGATGCAGCGTGAAGGATGAATGTGGGTGTAGTTAATGTCGATGCCAGATTTTCTGCTACAGACATATCTTCACTTGCCACTAATGCAGTAGTCATGACTCCGCCTGCTGCCTCCGGAGCGATTGTTGGTCCGGTAAGTACAGCGAGAGGATTGTGCATGTTGTTATTAGTCAACATTTGATGAATAGCCTCGCTAATCAATCGCTTTCCTGGCGCTAATCCTTTAGCGAGATCTAGTAAAACATGGCCAGGCCTTAGGTGAGGGATAATATCTCCCACTACATCCAGAATGACAGATGAAGGAACTGCTAAAACAATAATTTCACTTCCATCAAGCGCTTCTTCAACGTGCATCGTTGCCTCAAGTCCTTCAAGGGAGTAATCTGGTAGGTACTTGTTATTCATGCCATCCATGGTAATTGATTCGTATACTTCTTGTTCAATTGTCCATCCCTTGACATTATGGCCTTCAAGCAGCCATAATCGTGCTATAGCACTACCCCAGTTTCCCAATCCAAGCACAGCTATATGAGCCATAAACACCCTTGGCTTCCTAATCCCTTTATGCAATTTCCCTATCAATTAGCAAAAAATGTCAATTTTAGCACATTTGTTTTCAGACGGAATATTATGCAGGAATAAAGTATAAGATGCATGGTTTAGGGCGACCAAAAAGTAAGAATGATACTTACGGAGATGAAGATGTGCGGATCCAAAATGGTTTTTCCTCAAAAATTAGGAAATATCCGTTACTGTTTATTTTCCTACTAATGATATTGCCAGTTTCATACACAGTACCTCATGTTTTTATGGCTCCGGAAAATCCTGATGGAGAAATTCCTTTCCCTACTAACATATCTGCCGAGTCCGATGGTTTTGTTTTGATAGTATTGGATGGCGTTGGAAGAGATTATTTCCTAGATGATGAGTTGATGCCGGAAATAAATAATTACAGAGAGCGCTCCGCTACTGCAAACGTCATCACGGGTCCACTAACACTCTCTGCAACATGTATTAGCGAGATGATGACAGGTGTTCCAAATGCTCCCATTAATGGACTGCGAAACTTCGATTTAAACCACCCTGGAAATAACGACCCTTGGCTACTTGCAGCAAATGATCCTCGTTACAAAGTCGGTATTGTTGGAAGTTACGTAATGGGTAATTTATACTCTAGTTTCGAAGAAATAAATTTCCAAAATACATTCAAAGGCCACTCTGATTATTATGACGGTGATCTTGAGACACTAGAAGTAGCTAATGATTGGTTATCAAATTCAATGTTTAACATAATGGCGATTCATTTTTCCGGACCTGACAAGGTAGGACATACTTGGGGTGCAGATAGTGATGAGTATAGAGATAAGTTGCTGCACGTTGATAAGCAGGTATCATCTTTGCTTCAATTGATTCCCCAAAATTGGTCTGTTGTTGTAACAGCAGACCATGGTATGACAGATATGGGGACACATGGTTCATCAGAGGATATTACGAGAGAAGTAGCAGCCATTATATCAGGGCCAAAGGTCTCTGTCGGTTCTTCAACTAATATCCATCAACGTGATATTTCAGCAATGATGCCGATGATGTTAGGGCTTCCATTTCCGATTCAATTACATGGGAAAATTCCATTAGATATTTTTGATCATTCTCAAACAGAAAATAGTGTGTTAGAGTTGTGGAATTGGGAAGCAGCATATCAAAGGCATCTTTTTTTTGAGGTAGATGGTTCGGAAACAAAATTATCTCCAAATGAAGCCGATTGGGACTCAATTACGCAAGATGGTGAGTTTTCCAGGCCCATTGACATCTACATCTCGATTTTTACTTGGATTCTGATTTCCTGTGTTGTGTTACTTGCTTTGGGCGTATCAAGTAAGCAAATTAGTCAAAACTGGAAAATATTTGGCATATTCGGTTGTTGTATTTCTGTATCTCTTCTAAGTCACGCATTGCTGAAGTATTCAGCAATGATTCCTAGGGCAATAGGAGGGTTGTGTTCGGTTTGGTTAGTTGGCTACTCCTTATCGAGTTCAAATAAAGAGGAAAGTCCGAATAAATTTTCCATGTTTACTAATGATTTGTTACACAAACCATTTTTTTGGGTCTCATTATTCCTGTTGATTAGTTTCCTATCTTGGTCGATTTTGATTGCGACAGTCAGTACTTTGTCAATATATTCAATAATTTATTCAATGCAATGTTCTTTTGTCAAAGAACCACAATTCAAAACCAAAAGTCTCTCTTATTTACCTCTGATTTTGGCAATATTATGTGCTACATATGGAAGTATTAGGCTTTGGTATGCCGTTCTTCCATTATTCTTTGTATTGATTGGGAAAATTTGGCGTCATGATTTCAAATTTCGTCCGCCAAGTGATAGATTAGTAATAGTAACAATGGCAATGCTAACCTTTTTTGCAGTATTTTTCGTACACCGCCGAATCTTTGGGGAGCATTACATTTTAGAGGCTGTTGAAAAAGCCTGGCCTAGTAGTTTCCAAGGATTATTTATGCCATCATTATTGCTTATTTTGGGTACTTCGATAACTGTTAGAGTAATGAATTACACAGAATACAAAAGGAAAATAATTGCAATGTCTCTATGGCTTAACTTCGGACTCTTAGTCTCACTTGCTGAGAACACATATCTTGACATTCTAACATTACTTTGTGTAATCTGCCTCTACGCAGCATCGTTATACTATTGTGTAATTTCAATCAACAATAATAAATCTACAATTTTTGGAATGGCTGCTATATCGATGCAGTTACTCCTTACATGGGGTCCATGGTCTGCGTTTGCTTCTATGCTGATTATTTCATGTTCACACAAAATCTGGGGAGTTTTACGCGATACTAATGAATTAGATATTGATTTTAGAAATAACAAAACCATGCTTGCTATGGCAATTCTCCCGTGGGCTGTATGGATTCTTTGGTGGACGCTGCTTGGCCAAGTTAACGGCCTCCAAACCTGTTTTGAGGGAATTTGTCCGCACCCGCGAGAATTAGACCCTGGCACAGTTATTGTCAGAGGAGGATATGTTGGAGCAAGAGACGACCCCAATTTGTATTGGATGGTATTTATGGTTGCTAGTCCCATTTTCATCACATCCTTCATGACAATGAATAATTTACAAAAATCTGGTCTAGATCTTTATCCTTACATTGTATTCCAATCACTAATCATCCTTGGTTGTGTTAGCGTAATCGGATTTTCGCCAGAGTATCCGAGATTAATTTTCAGTCTAACTTGGAATATATTCTTTGCAATATTACAGCTAACGGCTGCTGTTTTGGTGCGTTATGTGAGATTTAGGTCACACATTAGTCAGGACAAATTCATTCAGGACCAATCCATTGTTGATGTTTAGTCATACAAATTTTGAATTCATCACTGGAAAGATTCTCATCTAACCATTTGTGTACATTATTCCAATCCTGTGAATCAAACCAATCTCTGTCATGATTTGCAAATTGTCGGATGAAAGGGAATATCGCATCACTGAGGTTGCCCGTTGGTATATTTTCGTTCAAATCAATAATGAATTTAGAGGCAGCATCTCTTTGTTCGATATGATTCACATTATCATACCTGTTGGGGTATTTGTATCGGTCTAAATGGAATTTGAATTCATTATCATTACGATTTACCCAATCTCTTTCTAAATCAGTCAAATTCCAAGATTGAACATATTCCATAATTTCCAAACTTTCCTCGATAACGGTGCCATCTGGAAGAAGCATAACTGGAACAGTCCCTTTAGGAGATATTTCCATCATATGTTGAGGCCGGTCTCTTAGGATAACCTCACGATGTTCAACTTTGAGGCCTGTTCTTACGATTGCCATTCTAGCACGCATAGCATACGGGCATCTACGGAACGAGTATAGAATCGGCAATGACATATTATCGTCTCAGATTCAGAATAGGTCGTCATCATCCTCTTCGATTTCGAATAGGTCTTCATTAGCAGCCTCTTTTGTTTCAGATTTCTTTGCTGGAGCCTTCTTTGGCTCTTCAGCGACCTTTTCTTCCTTCTTTGGTTCAGGAGGTTGAGACGCTGCAAGAGCATCTTTTGCTCTTGCAGCAGCAATTTCAGCTTCTCTAGCAGCCATTTCTTCAGGTGAGATGTTGGCTTGTGCAGCAAGTGCTTTACGGCGGTCTTCACGAGCCTTTCTCTCAAGTTGTCGGTGACGCGCTCTCTCAATGTTCTGTACCATATACATCGCATCGTGCTCAAGTAGGGGAGAATCAGAAATTAGTGTCATGTCAAGCCAGGCGCCTTCTTCAATAATGAATTCTGCAAGCGGTTCGAAGTTTAAATCAGATTTCTTGATTTGAGTGTAATGCATTGCATTACCCATTCTGTGCTCAACCCCAGAAAAGTGGCAATAGAACTCTTTTGTTCCAATGGTTTCTCTAACTTGGTCGAACAATTCTCCGTAGTCTTCAGAGGTTCTGAGTCTACCGTGACCTCTGGCGTGAATGTGTGCTAGGTTTAGAACTGGAATGGTCCCCTCAACGTGATTTACAACCTCGAGAACTTCTTCTAGACTACCCCATAATTCCTGTCTTCCACTTGTTTCAACTCCGATCTTTGAAGGTGTACCTTCCTTGAGCCATGGGAATACAGGATAGAGGTCTTCGTCATCATTCCAAATTTCATGAATTCGCTGAACGATTCCCTTGAACACGCTTGCTACTTGTTCGTTTGCAGCCTGTCCTCTTCCGGTTTCTCCGTAGTGTCCAGCATGTAATGTAATGTGCCTAGCATTGATTGTTTTCGCAGCTTGAAGGGCCGCCTCAACTTTTGCAAGACTTCTGTTTCGCTGCAATTTATCGCCAAGAAGTTCAGAATAATACGGTCCGTGTATGTTCATTTCAAAGCCAGCTTTGTTTGCTAATACTCCAGCCTGCCAATACTGTTCGAAGTGCTGCGGCGCTACCATCCTGACAGTTTGAACTTCCATGGTCTCTAATCCGAGAGAGATAATGTCGTCCATACCTTCGACAATCGTACGGCCTTTACATGATAGTGGAACTCCCGCTGGACCCAATTTTACTGGCATAACCCACTCCCCGCAGAACAGGCCGAAGGGCTGTCCTATGTTAACCCCTTTCCGTCAAAAGGCCAAAAATAGGGTTAATTCTCTATGGATTGGGTTCATTTGTTAGAACCCAGCCGCCCAAAACATGGAGCCACATGTTCAGGCGGCTATCGAAGCATTCCGTGTTGGAAATCCTGTTTGTCTGTTCGATGCTGAAAACAGGGAAGGCGAGACAGATTTACTATTTCCCGGCCAATTTGCAGAACCTGCCACTATGAGGCAACTTAGGTTTGATTGCGGCGGTCTTCTTTTCCTTGCAATCGGGCACGAGGTAGGAGAGAGATTTTCATTGCCTTACCTTCAAGATTTACACATGGATGAGAGATTGATGACTGACCACCCAGTGCTTAGAGAGTTGCAAACAAATGATTTGCAATATGATAATCGGTCGGCTTTCACACTTTCATTGAATCATCGCGACACATTTACTGGAATTACAGACAGAGACAGGGCTCTGACTACCAAAAGATTTGCAGAGTTATATTCTGAATTAGATGAAGAAGACAACGCCTTGGAAATGCTTGGTAAAGAATTCAGAACGCCCGGTCATATTCCTGTATGTAGAGAAGCTGATGGAGGACTGACTCGAAGACAGGGCCATACTGAACTTGCAGTAGGTTTAGCAAGACTTTCGGGAATGACTCCAGTCGTGATTGGAGCGGAAATGCTTCAGCCCGAGGGAGACCTTGCCCTTCCGGTTGCAGATGCTAGAATTTGGGCAGAAGAGAGAGGCATTCCTTTCCTAACTGGAGAGGAACTGATTAAAGCCCTAGGGTTGTGAGCAGCCATAACTCAACCATTGGAGGACGTGAAATGACTCGTGTAATGGCAGTCGGAGTTTTTGATTTGTTACATGCAGGACACCTGCATTACATGGAGCAGGCAAAATCTCTTGGAGACCATTTGATTGTTGTAGTTGCACATGATGACACGGTTCGTAAACGCAAGCATGAACCTGTCACTGGACAAGAATTGCGAAGAAGAATGGTTGAAGGATTAAAGCCAGTTGATGAAGCAGTAATCGGAAATCCCCCAAATCTTCCAATCTTTGATATTTTACCTGCTGTTAAACCAGATATTATTGCCTTAGGCTATGACCAAGAACACGCAGAGGAGAGAATTAGAGCGTCATTAAACGAAAGAGGTTTAGGACATATCAAGGTTGTAAGAGTCGAAGGATTGTCTGATGATTTGGACGGAACGAGGAAAATAATTGCGAGAATCCTAGAACTATCCTCTACAAAAAAAGAATAAATTGGTGGTAAGATGTTCACTGGAATAGTTGCAGGGACGGGATCAATCACTGAAATGTCGGGTAGCGATGTCATGCGAATTGTGATTAATTTTCAATCGGTTTCCACAGATAATCTTGAAACCGGCGCATCGGTTTCAATCGATGGCACCTGCCTCACCGTAGTGGAGATAAATTCTCCAAACATCTCATTTGATGTCATCCCTGAAACCTTGCAAAAGACAACATTAGGTAGCAAATCAACTGGCAGTTTAGTTAATCTCGAAAGGGCTCTAAAAATGGGTGACGAATTAGGAGGCCACTTACTTTCAGGTCACATTTTGGGTATGGGTGAAATAACCGAAAGAGTTGAAGGAAAGGAAAACTTAGACCTGAGAATTAGTTGCCCAAGCCATGTCATGAAATTCGTGCAAGAAAAGGGCTACATTGCAGTAGATGGAATCTCACTAACTATAGGAAACGTTGACGAAACCTCATTTTCACTTCACTTGATTCCTGAAACAATCGCACTTACCACAATCGGAACTAAACAAATTGGTGACAAGGTCAACATCGAGGTTGATTCTATGACTCAAACGATTGTTACGACCGTAGAAAGAATACTGGAGGCGAGAAATTGACAAAGAACATTGCAATTGTATGTGGAAGTTACCACAAGAAAGAGATTGAAAAAATGCTTGAGTTTGCCATAGATCAAGCCAAGAAAGAAGGACTCACAGTTTCAGAGGTGGTTTGGGTCCCTGGTGCAATGGAAGTTCCACTTGCTCTTAGTCGAATCATCGCTAAAGACCAACCTCATGGTGATGAAATAGTTGGAGCAGCATGCCTTGGAATTATCGAGAAAGGTCAAACCCAACATGGTCTTGCAATGGGACAAGCAGTTCTGAAATCAATAATCGATTTCCAAATATCTTGGAACAAACCAATCGGTTTGGGAATTATCGGGCCAGGTGCCGAGCCAGAGCACATTGAGCCAAGACTGGAACCGCATGCTAGAGCAGCTATCTCTGCAATATCTTCCATGCTCTAGGCCTAAGTAAAACGTGATTTTCTCTCTTCAAAATCACCCACCATATTCCAAGTAAGACGAATAATTGTGGGAACCATAGCCACCAAGTGCTCCATCTAACCCCGTCAAACATCATGTCGCTCCAAGGGTGAAAAACAGGAGTTGGAAAGAATTTGATAGTATGTCCTGGTATGTCTATTAGGATATGGAAAAGCCAAGGTAAAACAAATATTCCTGCTATCTGTCCAGGTTTTTCATAGCCTTTTGATTTCAGGAAGTAGTACGCACATCCGTACAAAAATGCAACAATTGTAAAGGAATGAGTCCATTGGTAAATCTCCCAAGCGAACGGCATATCTGATGTTACGGTATCATCATCCACACTTTGCCTTGGAATTCCATTAACCATCCTGTAAATTGAGGCTGGAACAAATGCCAACAAATCCGGCAGTATACCCATCGTACCGCTTACCTTCCAGGAAATTTTTTTTCTCGTAATTGCGATGCTCCAAAGCCAATGCGAGATAACATCCATAATGCGGCCGACTAGGGTCCGATTGATGAATATTGAGAGAAAATGTTCAAGGAGGTTATCGCTTTAGAAGAAAGCATGAGCGCCGACATTCGCAACGTCATAATTATTGGAAGTGGTCCAGCGGGTTACACTGCTGGTCTATACACATCTAGAGCAATGCTTGAACCGCTAATGTTTGCAGGTTACATGTCAGGTGGTCAATTGATGCTTACTAGCGATGTTGAGAATTTCCCTGGTTATCCAGAAGGCATAGGTGGTCCAGAGATGATGATGCAATTGAGAGAGCAAGCTGAAAGGTTTGGTCTAGAGGTTCAGGACAGGAACGTCGAAAGAGTCGATCTTTCCGAGCGCCCATTCAAGGTTTACACAGAAGGTGAAGAATTCCTAACGCATTCAATTATTGTTTCAACCGGTGCAGAATCAATTTGGTTAGGAGCTGAAGGAGAAGAGGAGCAGAAAGGTAGAGGAATCTCTACCTGTGCAACTTGCGATGGTGCTTTCTTCAAAAATGAAGAAATTCTTGTTGTAGGTGGAGGCGATTCTGCAATGGAAGAAGCGACATTCTTGACAAGATTCGCATCTAAAGTAACCCTTGTCCACCGCAGAGACGTGTTCAGAGCCTCACAAGTCATGTATGATAGAGCAGCAAATCATGAAAAAATCGAGATTAAGACTTTCAGACAAGTAAAGAAGTGGCTTTCAGATGATTCGGGTCTAACCGGTGCTATTCTAGAGGATCCTAGAGATGGTAGCACAGAAGAAATTGCAGTCACTGGCGCATTTATTGCGATTGGACATACTCCAATCACAGGATTTTTGGAAGAACAACTCGAAACCGATGACGAAGGATATCTCATTCACAAAGAACACACAATGACCAGCGTGCCTGGTGTCTTTGCTGCAGGAGATGTAGTCGACACTAGATACAAGCAAGCGATTACTGCAGCAGGTCTCGGCTGTCAAGCAGCGATTGACTGTGAGCGTTGGTTAGAAGAGAATCTACACTGATTAGGCTTGAATTTGATTATTTTTTATACTCCTCTACATTGGAGAAGATGATGGTGGACCTAACAAGACACTCTAGGCACGTTTTGTTACCTCAAATAGGGGCTGAAGGTCAGACAAAATTATCCAATTCAAAGATACTATGTGTGGGTGCTGGAGGATTAGGTAGTCCTGTGATTCAATATTTAGCAGCAGCTGGAATTGGGCATCTAACAATTATTGATGATGATGTAGTAGATATTTCCAACTTGCAAAGGCAAATAATTCACAGGACAATAGATATTGGAACACCAAAAGCAGAATCTGCTAAACGTTACGTCCACGAATTAGACCCTAACGTCAGTGTTGATTCAATAACGGAAAGACTCACTGCAAAAAATGCAAAAGATTTGTTTTCCGGACATGACATAATCATAGATGGAACTGACAACATCCCGACTAGATACCTAATAGATGAAACTTGTAAAGAATTGGGAATTCCATGGGTCTATGGCTCTGTTTATAGATTCGAAGGACAAGTTTCTGTATTCAATTTTAAAGGCGGACCAACGTATGCAGATCTATTTCCAGAAGCACCTCCAGATGAGTTGATACCTTCCTGTTCAGAAGCTGGAGTATTGGGTGTATTACCAGGAATTGTAGGCAGTTTACAAGTCAATGAGGCAATCAAAGCAATAGTCGGTATCGGACTGCCTTTGGTTGGCAAATTATTGATTTACGATGCATTAGAATCACAGCAAAAAATTCTGAAGTTTGGAAAAACTGAGAATAAACAAATTGAAGAATCAAGTCCTCTACAGTTGGAACAGATGTTCCAAGAAATCGACTCATCAACAGCCATTGCAAAAATGAATAATGGGTGGAATCCAATATTTCTAGACGTTCGCTCACAGCAGGAAAATGACGAGGCTAGAATTTCGAAGGCGGTCTATCTATGCCCACATACAGAGGTGTCTTCATCCCTAGGCCAAATCCCAAAGGATTCTGATATATTGGTCCATTGCAGGTCTGGCATGAGGTCTCAAATTGCGATTATGCATTTGATTCAAGCCGGATATGATGGTGCAAAATTGTTCAACCTTTCAGACGGAATTATCGGTTGGTCCGAGGCTGACCCTGATGGCATAATTCACGGTTAAACCCTAAACTAATGGGTCAACCTTCAAGGTGTTAATTGGACGAACCCGGCTTGTGCCGAAAATCATTGTAGCCGACGAGAATGAAGGTCGGCGTAACCTTCTTGCTGGTACGTTGGAGCGTGCTGCCTTTGATGTTACTAGGGCAGGGACACTTAGACAAGCAGAAGGTACGGCTTTGGCAACTATGCCAGAGATAGTGTTAATCGATGGCGAGTGGAAAACTGGAGATGCAATAGATGCATCTCAAAGGCTCATGTCAGACCCCGAGTTTGCCTTCAAGTGCAGAATTGTGATCCTATCGAGGAACGTGTCCCAAGATTACCTTGTATCTGCAGCGAGAGCCGGGGTTAACGAAGTAATTTCAAAACCAGTTGATATGAACAAATTAATCTCTCAACTTGAAAAGCATTCCAGAAAACAATTCGTCCCACCGCCGGCCGAGGTTTCTAATGCTGCTGGCACTGGTGGCGGTGGGTCATTTGACGTCTCTATGGTGATGAGTGACGGCAAATGGGCATTACCTATGCTAAAGGGAATTGTTACTCCAGAGAAAATCAATGTGGATTTCATTAATGAAATACTTGGACAGTTAGGAGAAGAAGGAATTGAGGTTGACGAAGGATTAGACCCGTCTCTGATGTCTAATATTCTCAGAGTTGCACTAAACAGCATAGTTGGTGACTTAGATTCAACAAATGAAGAGGGAAGTCTAGAAAGCCCATTACAAAACCTACCTTCTAGCAAAAAAAGTGCAACCTTAGGTTCAAAATCTTCCACAATGAAAGTAAAAGGTAGTACGATGGAAGAGATTTTGCAGAATCAAGCAGATGGTATCGCTCAAGAAATTGAAGGTATGATGGGTAATATTCTCGATGAGAAACCAGAAATGGTTGCAATTCTACCAGATCGTGACCAAGTTGTAATCGACCCGGCAGTTCTAAAATTCACTAAGTTGGTTGCAGAGCAGGCGCATGAATTGATGTGGGACATAGGTCGTCCTGGAAATGTCTCTGACCTTACGCTGAGAACAAGAATAGAAGATATAACTGAAATGTTAGGTGATGTCATATCTTCTCTTCCAGATGATGGTGAAGAAGAATGAAAGAATCGGATAAAAGATGGGCTTTCTGGGCTTTGTCATGTGCCTTTTTAGTCGATTTTTTGGGTTACGCATTCATTGTTCCGATTTTACCGTCATGGAAACAAGAGTTTGCATTATCCAATACTGAAGCAACTGCATTGGTATCATTGTGGGCTGTTCCATTGTTTTTACTAGGTCCCAAAACAGGCAGGCTGACCGACCGATTAGGTGCGGGCAGAACTATACTATTCTCTCTGTTTTGCTTAACAGCAGCTTCTTTGATGTATCTCGTTGCAATGAGAATTACGGTAATTGATGGTTTCATTGTGCTTGCTATTGCAAGATTGATTCACGGACTATCCGGAGCCGCAATTTTGACTGCTGGTTTCGCTGCTGCTAGTGATATATGGCCAACAAATTTTGGAGAAATTTCTGGTAAACTGATTGCGATGGCAACCATTGGTGGCTTGTTGGGACCAGTAATTGGAGGAGTAGCATATACGATGGGGCCAGAATATGCTTTCATAGGATTAGCATTGATTACAGTAGCGATTATTCCCATAGTTTATGTCACAACCAAAGAACTTGGGCAGGGAGGAGAGCCTGCCCAAGGATCTGTACCTCTGAAAGTATTCATTCAAAATCCGGTTTTGTTTAGAATCGGCTTACTAGTAACAATGACAACTCTAGCGACAGGTGCGCTTGAGGCAGGAATTCCATTATTCTTAGAGGACAATCTAGGCCTCAATGCTGCATGGATTGGTGCAGTATTGCTTGTGATGGTTATCGCCCAAGGTATTGGAGGTTGGATGTGGGGTACTTTGGTTGACAAAAATGGTCCCGTACGTTATATGATATTTGGTTGGTATATAGTCACGGTAGCAATGCTTGCTGCGGGTTATGTTGCTTATTCCATAAGCGATGCTGTCCTTGCAGCATACTGTATCATTGTAATTCTTGGAATCTTCCAATTTGCCATCGCAGCGGCTCAAGTTCCAATGTTGCCTATGGTGGATACTGCAACTTCTCAGGTATACGGTAAAGGTGGAGCTGGTTTGGCATTCGGTGCTTTTGGCACCGCATGGGCTGCTGGAACCATAATCGGGCCAATGGTAATCGGTCCAGTTTTCGATTATACTGGATCTTGGGGAATAACGCTTGGAATACTTGCAATACCGATGTTTTGTGGTTTACTGATTACTCTTACGAATAAGGAATTACTAGCAGATTGCTATAATTCAGAGATGGAAAAGCGGCATGAATCAGAATAATTCTCAATGGTATGGCTGATAAGAACCGTCCTTCTCGGAGGGATGGGATGAACCATGACTCAAGGACAGTTGCCGCCGATTCGTGGTACTCAATGGAGACCCAAAAGTCCTCTAGAATTTGTTAATTCATTGCCCGCTGATGCAGCAAAAGGCGAATTGCTACGCTTTGCAGCTGAAAGACACGACGGGCATCTACAACTTGTTGGAGCTGTATGGGACTTTGTTCACCGAGATGAAACTTCATTCAATGGGGATGAATGGCATGAGTTCTCAAACCGATTTATTGACGCATTAAAGCAAGGTCTCACCGGTCGAATGAAGGTTGGTGGTTTGACCGAAGGTGAGATTATACCTCGAAGAGATTCACAAATGCATCTTGAAAGAAGAGCGGATAGATTCCTAATTGATATCACATTATGCCTTAGGAGACTTGCTCACTACATGTCAATTCCAAATGAAATGCGCATCGAATGGCAAAGAATGATGACAAGAACCCGTAATTTGGATACCCACCTCAAAGAGATCTTCACAGTTGGTATGGATACACCCGATGGTGGAAAATTCGGTGGCAAGGGTTTCCGCTCAACATGGCAGGAAGCATGTGTCGCAGTAGCGACAGCTCTCAAAAGAAACCCAACAAATGAACCAGGCTCCCCATATGATGGAGACTATGTTGCTCCTATGATTCGCGATATTGGTTTATGCATGGCGATGGGCGATACGCCTGCTGATTTAATGACGGCTCAAATGGGTAAAATCGAATCGGTAATGAATGGCGGAATAGAAGGTGCAGGCGGTAGAGATTTGCACGTTGGTTGCTTTCACCGAGGAGTTTTGCCACCGACCGCACCGCTGCCAATAGCCAGTGTAACGATGACAGGTATGGCTCTCTCATCTTGGAAGAAAGGAGAGGAAAGATTCCACGTAGCATGTATTGGTGAAGGCTCATCTTCATCAGGGGAATGGTGGGAGGCGCTGAATTTAGCTGCCACTAGAGGACTGCCAATTTCCTATATTTTGCAAAACAACCAAATTGCACTAGACACTCCTCCTGTAAACCAATCGAATGTTGAATTGTGGGCAGACAAGGCAATCGCAATGGGAATGCCCTCATGGACAATAGATGGTTCAGACCCGGCTTCATGGCATTCTTCAGTTGCATGTGCAAGAGAATTTTCGCTTTCAGGTGGTGGCCCAACGTTGATTCATGTTGAGACAATGAGAGGCTGCGGTCATGCACATCACCATGACGACCTATACTTAGGCGCTGCATCTGGCACACCGCCAGGCTATGTTGACAAGGACTTGTTATCTTACTGGGAAAACAAAGACCCTATTCCAAATCACAGAAAATTACTACTTTCTCTTGGAATCACTGAAGATGAATTGCAAGAAATGGAAGAAGAAGAATCAGAACTCCTAGACGCTGCAAGAAAATACGTAGAAGAAATGGATTGGGCAGACCCTTCTACAGTCACAAAGGGAATTACATCCTTGCATGACGCCGATACTCATGAGGATCATTTAACCCGTCTTTCCGGCTCAAAAATACACTCTGAAGACAAAGCAGTGCTTGAAGTTGGCGAGTGCTTACTTAATTATTCTGAAAGTGGCGGTTGGACATATTCAAGGGCGATACAGCAAGCGATGTGTGATATTGCTGAACAATATGGACAGGATACAATCTTCATGGGAGAAGACATGGAGGTTGCTGGAGCATTTGGAATGAATATTCCTCTGAAGGCAAATGGTCACCAAGACAAATTGCTAGACATGCCGTTGTGTGAAGCGGTAATCATTCACTCTGCAACTGGAGCAGCACTTGCAGGTATGCGGCCTATGGCAGAGATACAATTCGGAGGCTTTGCAGCCCTTGCGCACAACGCTTTGTTGAATAACGCAGCTATGTTACGCTGGAGATGGGGTGCAAATGTTCCATTGACGATTAGAGTTCCACTTGGTGCTAGAACAAGAAGCGGGCCATTCCATGCTAATATGATCGAATCTTGGTATGCGAACGATCCAGGATTGGTCGTAGTAGCGCCGGGCACTCCTCAAGATGCGTATGATCTTCTAAGAGAGGCTGCTGAATTAGATGATCCGGTTTTGTTTTTGGAACATATCGGCCTCTATGGTTTGCGAGGAGGTATGACTGGTTGGGGTCAAAATATCAATCAAAATGTAGACACACAACCTGTAAAAGATGCAATTGAATCTGGAGAGCGTCTAAAAATCGGAAAAGCAGGAGTTGTTAGGGGCGGTCGTGACATAACTTTGGTAACGTGGGGTGCGATGCTCCATATCGCTAAGCAGGCAGCCGATGAACTGAGTAAAGAGGATATTGAAGTCGAGATTATTGACGTGCGAACCTTACTTCCTTTTGATGCTAAAACCTGTGTTTCTAGTGTAATAAGAACTGGTCGTTTGGTTGTTTTACAAGAAGGTCAATGGTTTGGAGGAATTGGCCATTCAATGCAATCAAGGATAATGGAAGAGGCCTTCTATGCCCTTGAATCTGCACCTATGGTAATTGGCGCACTAGATACACCGGTACCGTTTGCACCACCTCTAGAAAACCACACAGTTCCTAGCATTGAACACGTTTTGAAAGCTATTCGTCAAGTGGTTCAGGGATAAAGTTTGCAAGCACAGCACCGATGACTGGTGCGACGGTATATAGAATTAAATTTCCTTCACCAAGAACAATATTTGGACCGAGTGTTCTCGCTGGGTTCATACTGGCTCCAGTAAATTCTCCAAATGAGAATGATAGAATACAAACCATCATTCCTACTCCTAATGAAAGAGTGAATAAACTCGCCTTTCTTCTAACTAAAACATGGATTGAATACATCAATAGCATCGTAATTGCAATTTCTATTCCCCAAGATTGAGCCTTGCCGATTTCAGGGGAGGTGGCTCCAGATGTAACGATCAATGCAGCGATCCATGCTCCAATACATTGTGCAATAATGTATCCGGGCAAGGCTTCCTTTTCTAAATCGCCTTTTGCAGCAAAAGCGATTGATACCGCTGGATTGATATGAGCTCCAGAAATTGGTTGGAAGATCATAATTGCTGTAAAAACAGCAAATCCAAATGAGAGACTAACCGCTAATGGGCTCCAACCGAGAGCTACAGAACCACAGCCGAGCAATACCATGAGAAAGGTACCACAGAATTCAGCAAGATATCTGTTCCACACATGCAACTTTAGGAGGTGGATGTGTATGATTTTTCTCTATATATTTCGCAACCATCAAAGAGGAGTTTAGAGTGTCGCTATGTATGGCGGAGGCAATTCCCAAGCAAGGCATAGCCTCACTGCTTCAATGGAATGCTTTACTGATTTCATTTGCTTTATTTGTGACCTTAGCAATATTGGGAGGAATAACGGCCAAAAATGATTGGACAAACATAGGTATACTGCTTATTCTGATTGTTATTGCTTTGGCCCTTCTAATCACTTCTGCAGATTTCTTCGTAGAGGGTGCTAAGGGTTTGGCAAGAAGGGCAGGTATGGCAGAGGTTGTAATCGGTCTCACCATTGTTAGCATAGGGACCTCTTTACCAGAAATTCTAGTCACAGCTACTGCATCTGCATCTTCTGGGAGTGAACCTGCTATGATGGATTTAGCAGTCGGCAATATCTACGGATCCGTATTGGTTCAGATTACACTAGTTTTAGGAATCGTAGTCGCATTCAAGCCACTCGAAATCCGTCCGGCCTGGCTAAGAAGAGATGGGCTGTTGATGTTGATGTCTGTTGTTTTGTTAACAGCACTCCTATGGGAAGGGGGGGGCCTCTCAAGAATCGAAGGAGCAATCCTGATTCTAATTTATGGCCTATACTTGACTTGGCTATTGAGTGATACTGCGAGGATAAGAGAAGATGAACAACAAACAGTGGAAGGCATAAAGAAATCAGATTTCAGTTGGACCGGAACTGCATATTTCGCGATGGTTGTAGTAGGTCTTTCTTTTGCTGTTTATTCAGCAAATGAATTAGTGAAATATGCTGCTGAAATAGCATATCAGTTGAATGTTCCACACGCGGTTGTAGGTTCAACAATGTCAGGATTAGGAACCTCATTGCCAGAGTTAACAGTGGCTATGGTTGCGGTAAGAAAAAGTCAGGGTGTTGCAATTGGGACCCTAATTGGCTCGAATATTACCGACCCATTGTTATCTATTGGAATTGCAGCATTAGTTTCTCCTATTTCCCTAACCGAGGCATCATACGATCTAACGATGTATCTAATCATTCCAGCAACCTTACTCGGTGTTTCAATTTGTTTAGCAATGATGTGGACAGGATTCAAATTCAGTAGATGGGAAGGTAGTATTCTAATTACATTCTACATTTTATTCATCATCTCACTTGAATTGCAAAGGCAGGGTTACTTAGTGATTTGATTAACAGCACTGCTTATGCTGAATGGCTTAGTGGGCCTAACATGGTCGACTTCCAACTAGACGAGATGCAATTGATGTTGCGAGAACTTGCACACGAATTTGCAGTTGATGAGATTAGGCCAAATGCTGAAAACTGGGACTTAAATTCAGAGTACCCAAAAGAAGCGATTAATGCAGCCCATGAAATGGGTTTACTAAATCTCCACATCTCTGAGGATTATGGGGGGCCTGGCCTAGGTATTATGGAAGAAGTGCTTGTCAATGAAGAGTTAGCTTGGGGAGATCCGGGCTTTGCAACCGCTGCTTATGCGACTAGTTTGGCCTGTGCGCCGGTAATCACCGGTGCTACTCATGAACAGAAAGACAAGTATTTGCGCATGGTTGCTGAAGATGGTGCTCTAGCATCCTATGCTGTTACTGAACCTGGAGCGGGTTCAGATGTAGCAGCATGTAAAACACTAGCA
>Ga0163110_10000424_pt1 | contig 19799 bp, 23 predicted proteins | sample CRUFie1St17metaG_FD_108703 | JGI IMG/M metagenome (GOLD analysis project Ga0163110, IMG submission 108703) | Marine microbial communities from the Costa Rica Dome - CRUD Field 142mm St17 metaG | ecosystem: Environmental > Aquatic > Marine > Oceanic > Photic zone | place: Costa Rica: the Eastern...
CAGCGTCACAAATGAAAAATGTAGAACTAGTAACGCAAGCCGAAGAAAATTTACTTGACTACGAATTCACGATGCGCAACGTCTTAGAAAATGCCCGCAAAGTCAAAACGATCGCTCAAAAACACCTTGGCGGGGAGGCACAATCACTGACTTTAATTGTCGCACCAGAATGGAAAAATCAATTATCGAGGGCAGCAATAACATACCTAAATGACGGGGGCAATGTCAAACAATTTATTCAGGTGTTAAAGGAAATGGATTTTGTTAACGAGTCGAATAAAGGCGAGATACTAGCGTATTGGAACAAGCGTATGTTATCTCAAGTTTTCAAGTGGGATGATAAATCTAAGTCGTTAATACTGGACGAAATTAATGAACTCAAAGTCTTAAGTGACAGAGCCGAGTTCATTGCTGGTGAATTAGATTTAGGCGAAGTGGTTGTTGTTACTGCAGAAAATTATCCCGGGGATGATGGCAGGGAAAACTCAGCTTTACCGCTTAATCCCAGCATCGTCTTCGCGTGAATGTGGTTGTCATGCAGCAACCGAAATTAGTGCTAAGAAAAGCAATGCCAGATTCTCAATTACAGCATTTACAAAAAAATCTCCTAAACCTCGACCTGTGGCCGATGTGGAATATGTTCGCCAGTCGGATATTATCTGAAAATCACGGTATGCTATCGCCAAATCAACGGATTGACCTGCATCGAGTTATTGCTCAACAACTTATCGAGGATATGTGGTCAATCACAAAAATCAAGCATGGAGAGAATCCTAGATTTTGTCAATTGATAATGCAGTGGCACGGACAAACCATCAACGGCAGAACCTCGGCGCTAGCGATTAAACAACTTGTTGTCGATATCACGATTCTCCACGGCGAACAAGGAGGTGTTGAGGTGTCTGCTTGGTGGGAGGTTTCTCGACTCAGTAAGTTACTCGGTTTTGGCAATAAAATGGCAAGTCAAATTGTCAAACAAATCTATCAAGACCTAATTCAAAACGGGGTTGTCCGCTATCAAGTGTCTGAGGATTAAAGACAGAAAATCAATCTCAATTAGGCGATAGTTCAAAGATTGTCACCATCGAGAATCAATTGTGACAACAAAAAAGCCACACAAAAAATCACGGTCACAAAGTCGTCAGAGACCAAAACGGTATGGCAATACTAAGAAATCGGTGTTATTGGAAAGAAGTAAATCATACATTGATGAGGTCGAAAAGAGGGCGAATAACAGATTCGACAGACCGGACAAACCAATGGGTTTTCCCGATGAAATCAAAACTCCAAACAATCATTCCTTCGAATGGCACGTCAATCCAGTCCCACTAAAAGACGAAGAAACCTTAGCGAAATTTGTCATTAGAAAGGGTGAATTTGGCTGGCTTGAAGACAGTAGAGTTGATGAGATTGCGAACTTTGTTGAGGATAAAAATATGACACTGGACCAAGCATTATCACTTCGTTCGGCGCTTTTACAACAAAAGACCGTGTACAGCCATGGTAGGTTAAAATCTCGAGCAAAAGCACTGTTTAGACTTTACAACGAGGGTGTAAGCGTGGTTGATCTATCAAAACGCTTTGATTTTCCACCGATGAATATCTTTCGAATTATTCTAACAGAAAAGCGCTGGTCAAAATCTAGAATCAAAGAGTGTTTGCGAGACCCAACTAAAATGAAAAAGCGAGAGCAAGAAGAATTTGAAAAAGCAGAAGCTGCTGATAGAGTATCAAATGTCGACCAATCAGAAACTCATACGCGGGCAGATTTGTTCGAGGAGGTATTAGCAGATTGGTTTGAGTCGCGGGGTGTGAAAATAAGACGTCAAAACGAGATGGTTTCAGAACAACGCCTAGAGCACGGTCGACCAATAAATACTCCTGACATACTGTTTTTAGATCACGTTGAGATTAACGGCCAACCTGTTGCTTGGATTGACGCAAAACACTTCTACGGTGCAGATGTGTCATTTCAGAGGAAAAAAATGTCTAAGCAGATGTCTAGGTATATCGATGAATGGGGAAGTGGCGCCGTAGTGTATCGTCACGGCTTCAGTGAGAACCTTTTCATCCCCGGTTGCTTGATGCTTGATGCAGGAGTCTTGGATCTGTCCCGCATGTCCTAATCTTGGTAATCTATGCCAGTAATTTTTGCCGCTAGTCCTTGCTCAATAAATTGTGATTCCAATAGAGATAATTCCTCCGCGGACAACATTCTGTCAAGTTTTCTTGGCAGTAGTACACAGGAGGTCCCGAGCATACAAAGCCTAATTCTCACATGCGATTGTAATTCAACCGATCTAACGATACTCATTACTTTATCAAGAAAATCATGTCTTTCTGGTTCCAAAGCAAGTTCTGATTCCTGGCAAAATTTACTCGATTGATCGAGAATGTCGTCCCATCTAGAGTGGTCCCATGGACCAATTTTAACGGCATTTAATGCACTGTGACCCGCCCGGGAAATTTTTGTCTGCCAATTCTTGTCGTCGATGTATTTCGACGTGTGGCGTGATTCCTCAGGCTGCCACACCAACACAATTGGCTGTTTACACTTGAAGCCAAGGCTTCTGCCCGATGCCCCGGGGGCACCTGGTTGTAATCTTATCTCCACACCACCGGCATAAATTCCAAGAACGTCTCCCAGTCCAGACCCATTCTGACGCTCTATTCGATGACATATCCGGAAATACTGGTCTTCAGTCCCTCGATTTGAATATTGCTTACAGGCCAAAGCGACCGCAATGAGACCCGCAGCAGACATCGCAAAGCCTTGACTAGTTGGTAGTTCGAGGTTGATTGAGATATCAAAAGATGGTGACTCGTCAAGCAAGCGAGCGAATACCAAATCGTCGATCAATTCGCGATAGAAACTATCAGAGTTCATCATTTGTTGGTCCTGGTAATCATAAATCTTGATACTACTATCTTTAACATCGCCAGTGAGATCTTTCACAGAAAGCTCGACTTTGACTCCGTGTTGGATGTTTATTCCTACGCCTCTACTGCCCTGATTACGTAACAATCGGCCTTCCTTTTCGACAGTGAAGAAGAGAGTTATGTGTCCTCCAATGTGTGACACGTACTCTTTCTCCATAGCATTGCCATCAATTCAATTGATTTGAAACATCTCATCAATTTACAAAATTGACAATAAAAAGTATGGGTGTAATTGAAAATCAAGTGATTCTTAGGTCAATCATGGCCGGTGCAACAAAACTACCTCATGACAGGGGCGATTTATTGTGGACTGCAGAAGAAGGCGTCAGTAGAATGTTGCTTTCAAGTATGGATCGATGGGTTACGGCAATTTTAGCTGATGACGGCATTGATAGCCCGGCCTTCGGTTCAAGCGATAAAATCGATGCGACCATTGCCGCCAAGGGAGATGGCATTGTCGCCGGTACAGCAATGGTTGACCATTTACTCCAGATATGGGCGCCGGGAATACAGGTTAATTGGCGCGCATCAGATGGTAAGAAGGTATCAAATGGAGAAGAAATTGCCAAGCTCAGCGGTTGCAAAGATAGTATCTTGTCGTTTGAGAGAAGTATTCTGAATATTCTCGGTCACCTCTCAGGCATCGCAACGGAAACAAGAAAATGGGCTAGTAAAGCCGCTAGACAAGTAGCCTGCACTCGCAAAACCACATGGGGTTTACTCGACAAATGGGCCGTACACTTGGGTGGTGGCTTAACACATAGATTAACCCGAGAAGATGCTCTTATGATAAAAGAAAATGATTTAGCTGCCATGAGTGATTCAGACCTAACTAATGACCAAAAAATTGCCCAACTAATCCAGTCGCTTCAGCTTGACACATCAGCATCTTTTACTGAAATTGAGGTACGTAACGAGAAAGAGGCAATTACTGCTGCTGCGGTTTGGAGTCAAACTCATGCAGCCTCTGACACAGAGTTAGTGATTATGCTGGATAACTTCGGACCTGAGCGTTGCAAGGATGTTGTCGCACAACTGACTGACATGGAACTCAGAGACGCAGTATTGCTTGAAGCAAGTGGTAATATCACCTATCAGAGTCTCGATGATTGGTTTGAATGCGGAGTTGATGTCTTGTCAACCAGCGCAATAAATCGCGGAGTCCCGCCATTAGACATCTCGATGATAATGGGTGAGTAGATGAAAGAATTCACTGCAGATATCAGCCATCCTAGATACAACTCACTGCTTAGCCGCCACAAATTGGAGCTTGCTGCGGCGAATGGAATGTTAGCAGATAGTGCGATGATCGCTCATGGCCGCGGAGAAGCATTTGATTATTTGCTTGGTGAAAAAACCTCACCGAATGCTATGTCAGCAACTGAGAATGCACTTGCTCATCTGATGGCAGCAAAACAGCCAATAATTACCATAAATGGCAATACTGCAGCGTTGGCTGGCAAAGAGTTGATGGAAATCGCTCAGGCACTGGGTTGCCCGGTCGAATTGAACATTTTTTATCGGACAGAGGAAAGAATTGCGGCATTGATGGCTCACTTAGAAGCTATAAAGATCGAACATGGAATATCTACGCCTATTCTTGGACAAAACCCTGATAGTAAAATTCCAAACCTAGAGGGACCTAGAGCTAGATGTTGTAAAGATGGAATTATTTCTAGTGATGTGATTATGGTACCACTTGAAGATGGAGATCGTTGTGAAGCATTGGTAAAAATGGGTAAGACTGTCATTGTCGTTGATTTGAACCCAATGTCTCGGTCTGCTAGGATGGCATCAATAACAATCGTTGATGAGATTTCGCGTGTTGCTAACAATATGATACACCTGATTAACCAAGAAAATCCACCTGAAATCAATATTGATTTTGTCAATAATAAAAACCTCCAAGATAGTGTAAATATTATTGCTGCGCGATACCAATGACCAATCTAACCGAGCATATTTCGATTATTGTCGGCAAAAGAGTTTTATTAGCCAAGGAGCAGAAATTATTGAAAATAGATGGGAAGAGAGTTGGGGAGTAACACAAGGAAAGGGACTTTTGGCACAAATATTTCATTCGACATCGATGATGTATCTGCACCGAACAGACGAAGAGTTAGGTCGCGCAGTGAAATAAACAGGCCTGCCACAACAGAAGATGATTCGCTAACCGGTTGTCCAGGATGCGGCTCGCCAATAAATCATGATAAGTGGTTGGATTGTTTAGTCGGCTTCGTATCTGGAGCACATGATTTTGAAATCGGTAACCCAGTACGCGCCAGAATCGTACAAAACCTTCGTAATCAGACCTCAACTATGAGTATGCCAAATCCAAGAGAGAATTGGGAATTGGCGGTAGTGAGTAAACTAATGGGCGAAATAGAAAAAATAGTTGTCGCTGAAGTTAATCGGTCCCAACCCAAACAAGTCATTGAAACAGGTATGGCAGAGCAAGAACGTATGGCATTAATCGCCGAGACAGAGGCTAGAGTAGTCAATTCGATGGCTCTGGAAATCCAAGAGGCTTTAATTGCTGAATTAACTCCAAGGCTCGAGCAAGAAATTCGAGCACAGGTTGAGCAAGAACTGTGGCAACAGTTTGAGGAAGAATGGAAAAATAGAACAGTCAGTAAAGTCGTATAGTCAACCTTCAAACTTATTTTGCCAAATCCGTCAATGATATTCTTCATAGGCTGTCAAGATTACAACCATGTTATGAGGGACAACCGACTCCGTAGTGACTCTTTGCCAATTGAGGTACAGAAACTCTGCGAAGTCATGGCCGGAATTGACCCAAATTGGAATTTAGACGAATGGTTGCGCAATCAAGCCAATGCTAGTTTGGAGTTAATCTCGAGTGAATTAGAGGTGGAATTGAAAACCGCTGAACAGCGTTTGAAAAGGATCACTGACATAAAGAATAGAATTACTAATTCAGACAGTGAAACAGAACAACCAGGTCAAATGAATTTGTTTGACTGCTTCAGTATTGAGTATGACAAAAGCATTGTTGGCCTAGGCTCAAGGGCAGTAAGTAATGATGAAAATTACACCGAGTCGCACCCCGTTAGTGCTTTCCTCGACCTATTACCTAATGACCAAGGAGATGACCCGCTGTTAGCAGTTGCATGTCAAAACCTGCTGATAATTATCGATGGCGAAATTAGCAATGGCAAAGATTTTGCAACCCTTGAACTGATTGTAACAGAATTAGACAAATCAGGCATATCGTTTGAGGAAATAGATGAAGCAATCGAACATCTGCTAATGACTGGAGCAATAATAGAAGTTGAGGATGACTGCTTCATCACTATCTGATTGAGGCATGAGAAAATGACTCTTACCAAGAAACAGGCAGCGCAATTATGTATTGATGCGTTAAATTCTGAGCAGAAATTAAGACAGAAAGTAATCGTTGTAGCAATCAATATACTCGTTATCTCCGGGATTATCACGTTTCTAACTTCATGGTATTTCGGCTTGGCTTGCTTGCTTATCTGCGGTTTACTTGGACAGTTTGCCCACGAGAGAATGGACAACTCCATTCAGGCTAGGAAACTTATGGCAATTAAATCTTTGAAGTGGCAAAATACAGAACTAGAAAACCCCGACCTCTTGGATAAGTTAACAAAGATTGTCGGTTAGTGGGGAATATGGAGTATAACCTTGAAATTGCTAAACTTCAATCACATGCAAATTTGGTGAAAATATTAGCAAGAATTGCGGTCTCCAGCACTGCATTCACCATAATCGTACTGCTCTTCGGCTTCGATTTGCCGGACCCAGTAATCTTTGTCACGATATTGTTCATTCCTGTAGCTTTTGTTCTCGTAAACAATTACGTCACCAAATATTATCAAACCAAGATAGAGTATCTCACCAATGAATTTCTTACCCAGAAGCTAGATACAAGCGATGAAGAGATAGATTTGAGCGTGAAGCGAGATTCTAGATTTCCGAACATTGAGTATCTACGTAATCGCGGTAGTGATGACAAGGGTCCTGCATTTGGCATTAAGGATAGAAAATTCTCGACTAAAGGTAAAAGAGTTGATGCAATGAAAAATAGGGATTATGATGATATTGAAACAATAAGTTCTACCGGAGAGGAAATGCTCAGAATCGCTAATGAAATTCAATCCCAAAAATCATCAATAACATGGAGCAAATCTGAAACAACAGATCAAGACATAATCGAAGCCGGAGTAGACAACCTCGGTGACTTGATCAAAACTGGATGGTTTGAAAAGAATAGACAAGATGGTGCAGTTCAGCGCCTATACCAAGATAATGAAGGAAACCAAATATAATACGCCTTACGAGAGTTCACTATGAAGGTAAAGGCAATCTTAGTGGCTGGAGGCCACGGAAGTCGATTGTATCCATTTACCAACATTACTCAAAAGACGCTATTACCAATTTATGACCGTCCGGTAATCGATTATGCATTAGGTACCATCAGACGTGCTGGAATAAAGAATATCACCATAATATCCAACCAATTTATTGGTCAGATTGCAAAGCATGTTGGCTCTGGTTTACCTGGTGAGAAGATTCACTATGTTCTCGAAGAAACTCCTGAAGGTGTTGCTAATGCGCTGAATCTTGCAAGGCCGCATAATGAAAACTGCCGACTATTAGTCTACTTTTCTGATAACATTACCACCATTGAATTGGCCGAACACGTTGAAAGATTTACTGCTCAGGAAACCAATCCCGGATGCTTACTATTATCCAGAGATGAAGAAAACCCCCACGCTTTTGGGGTAGCAAAATTCGATACTAATGGAAACATTATCGACATCGTGGAGAAACCCGACGACCCCCCCTCAAACATCGCAATCGGCGGAATATATCTCTTCGACGAGCAATTTTGGGCCCTCGTTGATGAATGCCACAGTGAGCATGGTAGCAACTTCTCGATAACCGATGTAAATCGAAAATATGTCCAGCAGGGACAGGCAGAGTTGCTCAATATAGGAAAAGAAACCTGGATTGATTGCGGCACTCCAGATTCGTTACTATCGGCTGCACTGATGGCCAAAGCAGGAAAGTTAGACCCTAACCCGTTCAAATGAGGCATGGAATGATATAATTCTGGTGATAATATGAAGATAGGGATTATCGGGGCAGGAATGGTAGGCGGTGCAATTGAACACTGCTTCAAACACGCTCATGAACTATTCATCCATGATCCTGCAAGAGGTACTGACTTAAGCGATGTAACAAATAACGTTGATTTTGCTTACATTGCAGTTCCCACGCCCCCACACCCTGAGCACGGCGGTTGTGATACGAGTATAGTTGAGGAAATTCTTCAATCTCTGCCAGAAGGGTTTACTGTAGTGATTAAAAGTACGGTAATCCCAGGAACTACTGAAAGCTTTCATCAACAGTATCCACACCTAAAGATTGCTTACTCTCCGGAATTCCTCGTAGAGCGCAGGCGTCTAGAGGATTTTGCTAATCAGGACATTTTGGTCTGTGGAACACATCATCAAGATGTTGCAGAATTAATTTTTCAACACCACCAAGAGGCGGGAGTATTGCGAACCCCGAACTTCTTTCATGTAACTCCTACACAAGCGGAATTAGTGAAGTATAGCAAGAACACATTTTATGCCCTAAAGGTTATTTTTGCTAATCAAATCTACGATATTTGTCAAGCACTCGGTGAAGATTACTATAAAATCAAAGAAATAATCACCACACCTCAAGACCAACCGATTGGCAATTCCCACCTAGATCCTATCTTTGGCCTAAAGCGAGGTTTTGGAGGAAAGTGCTTGCCTAAAGATTCGCAGGCGCTGGCAGTTCTTGCTGAATCATTATCTTGTAAATATGAACTATTAGATGCGATTCAAACAGACAACGAACAACTACGTGGTATACTAACCGGAAAGCCCAGTGATGTGATTACTAATGATGATTAGTGGCTTATGTTGGTGATGTAGTGTATAAAACCCAACTAGCTACGATTGCTCCACGTGGGACAATCAGACGATTCGCCTCTGCTGGAGCAATCAATACTCTACTATTTTGGTTATTTTGGGAGATACTCAGGCTTTCACCTGCGCTAGCCTACATTTCTGAGACTGGCGCATGGGCAGTTGCATGGGTCATGTCTTGCACGATTGCTCACTTTACTCACCGTTACTTTACCTTCGACGGCCGCAAAGATGTCAAGGCTACTATGATTGGTGCACTTGCTGTTTATGCTATTGGAGGCGTATTATCGACGCTGTCTTATGACATACTGGTTGCCAACTTAACCCTACAGATTAGGATTATCTTCATCATCAACATGCTCGTTTCAGGATTATTCACTTGGTCTAGTATGCGATGGTTGGTATTCGAATACAAAGAGTAATCCGATAATTTACTACGGCAAGAAAAAGCAGTCTCTTCCTAATTTTCATGCGAGAAGTTATTGGCTAATGAACAACACGCACAACCATGTTGCCAGATACGATACACAAATTGTCGCGGGAAGAGCGGTTTTCATACGCACGTTTACTTGCTTTTATGGCTAGAGTAGATAATGAGCTCACCGTGGATGAAATGGCAATGTTCGAGCAACGTCTAGGTACTGCGTTGTTGTCTCCAAACCAGCGAGAGTTGATTAGACAGGCGCTGAAAACTCCGCCACCACTCGATGAGTGTTTAGCTGGGCTGAGTGAGGAGGCTGGACGCTTGGCACTACGAGATGCTATTCTCATGGCAGCTGCGGATGGAACTGTCGACGATGATGAAAAAGAAGTATTAATGGAGATCATCGCTCATCTTGGCTTACCTGAAGAGGCGCTTGAGCGCCTGCTAAAGTGGACGGTTGACGGTTATAATTGGATGCAGAACGGTTATGATATTTTGAACGACCTTGCGGAGTGAGGTAATTGTTCCCTGATATGGTTAATGATTTGACCATCGAAGAAAGACTAGCACACGCCCAATTAATGGTTACTGTTGCATCAGTCGATGGAGAACTAGTTAAAGAAGAGCTAGTTATGATTGAATCCATTATGGGTAAATCGATGCTTCATCCTGAGATGAGAGTGGATGTCAGAAATACACTCAACCACCCAGTAGAAGTCGAAAAGTGTATGGAAATATTATCTGATACCGGACAAAAACTAGCCTTGAGAGATGCTGTTTTAGTATCTGCATGTGACGGTGATTATGATAAGAAAGAAATTCGTATCATCAAGAAAATTGCCAAAATTGCCGGTGTTGATAATGATGCATTATCAGAAATATACCAATGGGTAGAAGAATATTGGAGCGTGTATAAGCGGTCAAATGATTTTCTTCGCTGAAAACAGAATTTACCTATTTATGGTAATTTTACTAGCATTTTAGGCGTTTTTGATGGTTTTTTTACTATATCACAAATCCAATGTCTCATCCTAGGGTAAGACGATTCTTTATTACTGATAAGTGACTGGTTAATAATCGAGCCTTGGTGAATTAAATGGGACTACATCCAAAGATAGGGATAACTGGACTACCTAGAAGTGGTAAGTCAGCAGTTATGGAAAAAGTCTTGAAGATGTTAACTGAGGAGCGCACCCAAGAAATAAAACTGCGTGGTAACCCAAGTGGAAAGCCGATTATCGCTGGCATGAGGACAGAACCGATCATCGAAAATGGTGAGCGTTTGGGTTACAAAGTTATTGACATAATTACTGGCGATGAGGGCGTTGTTGCGCACAAAGATTTTGATTCAAGACTGAGGGTTCTCGGTTACGGACTTGATTTAGAAGCGCTTGAAAGAGTTGCAATTCCGGCTATTGAATACGCCAAGAGTGAAAGTGAAGTCTTGGTAATCGACGAGATTGGCAAGTTCACCGTTGAAAGTGAGTCGTTTGTCAACTGTGTCCGTGGAGCATTGGAAGTAGACAAACCCACCTTGCTAACATTACACAAAAAGAGCCGCCATCCTCTGCTACAGGATATTCGCCGCAGGGATGATGGACGTATCCTAGAGGTCACTCCTGTCAATAGAGCTCTGCTACCATACAAAATCCACAAATTGATGAGAGAGACCTACTGACCTCCGCTTAGTTCATGGCATGAATGTAACTAGCGCTGCCATGGACGAGCCGAGTAAAGCAGCCAAACGAGTCCTACTTGGCACTGGTTTCGGTTTGATCCTGCTGTGCGGGTTTGCAATTATTGAGGGACGCATGCAGGTTAATGAGATTGGTATAGGTCATCTCTTCTTAATCACTGCAATAATTTGTCTGACAATGTCAAAAATGCTAGACTATCAGACTTCATTTCTCTCTGAGTATTTTCCTAATGAGACCGAAAAAGAACTAAAATTGCGTGTCGATGAAGAAATGAATCAGATGAATTACGAAAATAGGGTAGGTAATGCTTGGGCAGAACTTGAAAGCAAGGTATTGGCAACAGAAATTGGCGCTGAGGAATAAACTCAACCTTGCGAATATTCAATAATCCTCCACAATCACACTCACAATGGCGATAGCATGAGTGAAGTCCCAGAAGGTTTGTATTACACGAAAGAGCATGAGTGGCTTAGAGTTGAAGGTGACACAGTGACGATTGGTATTACCGACCACGCACAAGATGCCCTGACCGACATCGTTTACATTGAACTGCCTGAAAGTGGCATGGCAGTCGATGATATGGGTGAATTTGCAGTAGTAGAATCGGTAAAATCTGCATCGCCAATTTTTGCTCCGCTTGCTGGCGAAATTACCGCAGTTAATGAGGAGTTAGAGGATACTCCCGAACTCATGAATACCAGCCCATATGGTGATGGCTGGATTGTTAAAATGACATTAACCAACCCTGACCAAGTCTCTAGCCTAATGGACGCTGCTGCATACAAGGCAGAGATTGGCGAGTGAGCTTGTGACACCCAATTCTGGCCACCTTGCGCTCTACGTTGACGGTTCATGTCTAGAGAATCAGAACGTTAACGCGGAGACTCCAGCTGCGTGGGGGTTGGCGATAGTTACCGGTGATAATGGTCTTGGTAAGGGCAGCGGAGAAATATTGGAAGAGTCTGCTGGCTTTGTCGTTTGCGATGTTGACAGTCAGGAATTTATCGGTGCGGAAGTCGGGTCCAACAACACAGCAGAGTTAACTGGATTCGCCATGGCACTCAGATGGTTACTTATTGAGGGAGGGCAACAAGATGCAATCATATACACAGATTCTCAATATGCTGGTAATTTAGCCACTGGCGAATGGCGAGCTAAAGCCAACAAAGCGTTAGTCAAGTCAGTGCAAAATTTGTGGCTTGAAGTAGGTAAACTGCGCAATGTTGAATGGCGCCATGTCAGAGCTCATAGAGGGCATCGGTGGAACGAGCGCGCCGACCACCTTGCTAACCGATGTGTGAATAATCAACCACCAATTCCGCTGACTTTTTGGAAACCGGGACAGCGCTAAATCAGCCTGTTGTCTAACCATTCTCTTAGCTCACTAGCATAATCTGGGTTTCGCAGGCCGTAGTCAATCTGCGCCTTTAACCAGGCGAGTGGGTTACCTGAATCATACCACTGATATTCGGATAAATCTACGGCATGTAAACCATGTCCAGCCATCCAATGTTTCTGTAATTCAATGGTCTGGAGTTCACCAAACTGAGTGACTGGATAGGTTTCGGTCAACAGTTGCTTAGCTTCTGCTGAGAAAACGTATCTGCCACACAATACCTTATTTGACGGTGCCTCATTTATGTCAGGTTTCTCAACAATTTGGCTGATTTTATTATCGGTTAGTTCGACTGCACCATAATTAGACACCTGATTTTTCGGCACAGAATATATTCCTGCGCACGGAATGCCAGTCTCAATAAATGCTGCAACCAATTTTTTCGAAGCCGTTGAAGGCTTAAAGTTGCGAATGCTTGAGAACTGATCGGTAATGATATTGTCTCCGAGCAGTATTAGTGATGGCCCATCAATTGAATCGAGTGATTGTAAAATTGCATGACCTAATCCAAGCGGCTCGTGCTGGATATGCACTTGGAATTTTACTGATTCGTGTGTTGAAAACAAGGACTCACTAATCTCAGGTTTTAATCGATAGAAGTCGTCCTTATTGTCTAAAAAGGTGGAAAAATCCTTGATTGGTGAGGTAATGATGTGGATTCTGCTTACTCCAGCATGTATTGCCTCCCTAATCAGGTGAATCATGACTGGAATATCCACTAACGGTAATGATTCCTTAGGAAGATAGGCGCTTGTTGGCAGCATTCTACCTCCCAAACCTGCAGCAACAATTACTGCATCATTAACTGCGGTCATCGGGAATCCTAGAGGGTGTAACCTTTCAAGGATAACCCATCATGGCTCAACTATGGGAACAGTTCCCGAATGGCGTTGGCTTGTTGTCATAGGCTTCGCTTTAGTTGGTCAAACGCTGTTTGACATCGCTCCAGAGGGACCATGGGGGGCAAGTTCATTCACAAGAGGAGTTATTGGATTATCTGGCCTAGTATGTATATACCTGGGCTGGTTTCGTTTCACATTCAAACAATCAGGAATTATTCCTTCAATCAACCGTTGGCAAAAACCCGAAACCAGTTGGAAACTAGTTGTCTTATTCTCTTGTCTGTGTTTAATTGCACTGGCAGCCATCAACAATACCAATCTGTCAGATAATTTACCTGAAACTACCGGCATGATTGTGTTACTAGTTGCTTCACTCTCCATGCTCAATGGTTTGTATGTTGGATTAGTTGTATCTGGTCCGCTGAGCAATCGAAGTGAGGAAGAATAGTTAGTCGAGAAAACCTAATTCTTCATCCAAAGTCTCCAATGCTTCGCTAAGGTCAGGTAATTCCTCAGGAGCCTGCATAGTGCTAACATGACGCATAGTTTCGATTGTTTCAGGCATTTCGCCCTCACCGGACAACCAACTCTTCCATGCTTCAGAGGATCCCTTGCGCCGTGCATCCATCAGCCGCCACAGTGCTGATAAGTCGCAGCCATGTTGATTTAGATCTGTGATGCGCGCACCGAATTGTGTTGACGAAATATCAGACATTTTGATTAACAATTCACGCATTCGTGTTCGGACTACTTCATCTCCGTCTTGCCACATAACAGGTAATAACTTCCGAGTATCATCGGGGAAGGTTTCAAAATACTCGCGTAGTGAAGGAACAAGGTTCCTGCGAACAACTGGCAGCTCATGATTACTTAATTCAACTAAATTTTCCGCCCACATATCAACATCTAAGAATCTCAGGTCGGCAGATGTAGTACTTACTGCGGCAAGTATGTCCGAATCGCTATCGTCTCTTAGCTGATAATAAAATGGCAGAGCGTCATCACCCAAGCGCCTAAATAATCTGGTGAGAACATCCGCCATAGCACGCCTAACCATCAGTTCATTCCGTTGCATTAACAACTTGGCTAATTCATGTCCTTTTGTCAAGTCATAATCTATCGCTTTTGCTAGGCAGCGAGTTATTTGTACTGCAACTTGAGGGTCGTTATCTTGGCATAGCCTAGCAAGTATCTGAAATAATCCAAGTGGCTCAATCAATTCTGGTCGCTCCATCAATAACCGAATCCATTCAACTAGTAGCCGTCGCCTTTCAATTTCACCAGTTTCCAACTGATTTAACATCCACTTTGCAGCATCAATGCCAAATTCATGGGCAATTACGCCGGTCATTCTGGGTACTATTGCATTAGGGTTCCAATCTACCTGGTGTGGTCCAGCCTCTGGTTGAGTGTGCCATGTACCCGGCCTTTCACCAATTGCTATCGATTCTAAAAGATGGTATCCTTGATGAATCGGTTGTCCAAGTGGCGCGGTAGACAAGCCATTCAACAGCGCAACACTGAGCCACCACCTAGTTGTATCAGGGGCATTTGGGTCAAGTGCGCTTGCAAGCCACTCATTATTGATCGAAAAGATGAGTCTCTCTGCAACCATATCTGAGCGTTTCCGTAACCACTTTTTGTGAACCTTGTACGGGTCGTCGGTCAGATTCATTCTATGGGGAACTACAAGGTCCACTACATTGTTAAGTTTGTATTCAAACATTCCACGGTCAGCACTAAGCAAGCCAAGTCCCTGCTCAATCAATTCTTGCGGAGAGATAGGCTGGATGATTGGAAAATCTGGGTCTCTGATTGGTGGAGACGGTAAGGGCCACGATTTGGTTCCCCTCTCTAAGGCTTCAACCATCAGCGTTGCTACCTTTTCAAAGACCACCTGAGAAATCTCAGTGCGGCTCTTGTTCATTGCGACCAACCAGATATTCAGGCTCAAATATCAAGTTCGATATTCAGGTTTTGTATCAATTCTTTGTATCTATTCCTGATTGTTACTTCGGTCACACCAGCAACTTCTGCAACCTCTCTTTGGGTCCTGCGCTTGCCACACAATACCGATGCAATGTAGATGATTGAAGCAGCTATTCCGGTAGGCCCACGTCCACTGGTCAGTTCCTTTTCTTGAGCAGCTTTGATTAGTTCATACGCCTTTGCTTCAACTTCAGCATCCAAACCCAATCCTGAGCAGAATCTGGAGATGTAATCTTCTGGTCCGGTCGGCATAATCTTCATTTTCAATTCTCTGACCATAAATCGGTAGGTTCTGCCGATTTCTTTTCGCCCGGTTCGAGATGCTTGTCCGATTTCGTCGAGCGTTCGTGGCACGCCGCATTGGCGACATGCAGCATAGAGTGAAGCAGCAGCAACACCTTCGATCGAGCGCCCACGAATCAAACGCTTGTCAACGGCCTTCTTATAATTCACAGCCGCTGCCTCGCGGACAGATTTTGGTAGTTCAAGACGACTGGCCATTCGGTCGAGTTCGGCCAGTGCCATTGCGAGATTTCTTTCGGTAGCATTTGATACTCGACTACGCTTCTGCCATTTTCGCATGCGATAGAACTGTGATCGATATCGTGAATTGATGGTTTTTCCACTGTAATCCTTGTTTTGCCAATCAATATCTGTAGACAGACCTTTGTCGTGCAGCATGACTGTCATCGGTGCTCCAGTCCTCGCTCTTTGGTCGCCTTGTTCAGGTGAGAAAACTCGCCATTCAGCTCCTTGGTCTATGACATTGTCCTCTAACACAAGCCCACAGTCATCACAGACCACTTCACCTCGAGTTTCATCTCGAGTCAAATTTCTACTACCGCAATCACTACACTTTACTATATCCTCTACTTGTTGTTCATCCATTTGTCATTCCCCCCCTATGAAAATAGGGTAACAGTCTTAACCCCTTGTGCGAGGTTATATGAAACTTATGCCAATTTTATGCAATTTTAGCAACGCAATAAATCTGCTCTGTTCTTGTAAAATCCGCCCGTCCGTCATATAGTTTATCGATAAATTAGGTCAATGGTTATACACAATGCAACCCTGCGACAAATGATTGCAATGGGTGCGGGCCAAGAGGAGCGGAAAATTGGCCTAACGCCGGGGAAGAGAGTTCTGTTTCTGACAAAAGATCTTGACCTGATAAAGCAGCAATTATATGACGGGCTAAACTTAGAAATGAAAGACGTCAACCCCGAAGATCTACTAGATGACATTAACACTGACGTCATGACTCCAGCATGGGTTTGCTTTGACCATGAACCTGCCGAGATTGCCAAAAATGCTTATGCTGGTCTAAAACACAACGGTTTGAGAGTATTCAATGAAAATGCCCTAATTAACGGTAACTTCGAAGTCATTGTGTCTGGACAAAGAAAAGGCACGGGCTCCAGTAGAGAAACTGCTGCGCAATGTGAAAGATGGGCGGGTATAAGAATAGTCATTGCGGCCTCATTTGCCCCCATTCACGAACGCAACAACATCAATCTTGGTCAGTTGATGGGAGATTACAGCATTCTGGAAAGATTGCAAGCGGGAGAAGAAATTCCGTTGGCAGAGTTTACTGATAAATACGATGATGTGACGAAAATAATCATCGAAAAAGGTGGACTATTTCCTTTTGCTAAGGCACTGAAAGCCGGTGACATAGCCCTGCCACCTATCAATACAAGTCCAAAACCTATGACTATGGCTGAGAAAATCATCGCCCGTAATTTGGTTGGACAAGCAGTCGGGCAATGCGTCAAACCCCATGACCCTGTGATTGCTCAGGTTCAGTCCGGCTACTCTCACGAGTTTACTACGGCGCAGGTGCATACATTCCTTGCAGAAGAATACGGGGCTGATTACCAGTTACCAAATCCAAGTAAATTCGCAGTGTTTGAAGATCACCTACTATATGCTCACCACAATCCGAAATTCGTTCCTTTCATGGACAAGGTTCAAACCTTGCGTGATTTACAAAATGCGTTCCAGCAACATACTTTGGTAAGGGATTATTCAGCTGTCGATGGCGTATCGCCTGGTATATGTCATCAAGTCGCTCGTGAAGAATTCATCGAGGTGGGTGACTTCGTACAAGCCACCGATTCTCACACCTGTATGGGAGGCGCATCCAATGCGCTCACATGGGGAGTTGGTGCAACGGAATATTCCAACCTCATCAGTTCGGGCTTTACTTTTGTTAAAGTTCCAGAGTCAATTCGATTTGAATTGATTGGGGAACTCAACCACGGCTGTACTGCCAAGGATGTAATTCTGTACATTCTTGCCGACCACGCGCGCAAAGAATTAACACTGAATCGCTCAATGGAATTTGGTGGCTCTGGTTTGGCCAGCCTATCAATCGATGAGCGAGCAACACTATGCAATATGGCTACAGAATGCTCCGCACGAACCGGTATTTGTGAACCTGATGAAGCACTCTTTGACTGGATGAAGAATGCGATGCCTGATTTATCAATCGAAGAAATGCGACAGTCATCGGTAACACCGGATAAAGACGCTAACTATGACGGTGGTATTCACATCATCAACCTGTCTGATATCGAGCCCATGGTCGCCCACCCGGGTAACCCCAACGAGGGCATCCCTAGCGACCCAACCAATGGTGCACTGATTGTTGAAATTGGGGATGTGGCCATTGACATTGCTTATGGCGGTTCCTGCACCGCAGGCAAAGAAGATGATATCGCCTATTATGCACAGGTATGTCAAGCAGCAGATGATGCTGGTATGGTGGTAGCCGAAGGTGTTGAATTCTACATCCAGTATGGCTCTGGAATTGTCAAAGATAGAGCTGTGAAAAATGGTTGGCATGAATTATTTGCCAAGGTTGGCGTGAAACTAATTGATCCTGGCTGTGGTGCCTGTATTGGCGCTGGGCCGGGTGTCTCAGTCACTGAAGAACAGGTCACAGTATCGGCGATAAATCGTAATTTCCAAGGACGGTCAGGTCCTGGGAAACTGTATCTAGCAAGCCCGCTAACTGTCGCAGCCTCAGCTTTTACTGGGAAGATTTCCTCGTGGGAATCAGGCTTGTTCCAATAAGGCCAGCGTGAGTCTTCCTTACAGGTCATTTAGCAGCATAGCGATTACTAGATTTATCAACTCACGAGATTCTACGAAGGCGTGAAAAACCGCATCACTAGCCAAATAATGATGTGAGTTATTATGAACCTTCGGTAATCGAGGTAATGTGTTGCTGGCCCGAAGTCATTCGGACTGAGGAGGACCAGAGACGGAGTGACAAGCATGTCAGGTATCGCGCAGAAACTAGCCTCAAATCAAAAACAAGTTGCCATTTCAGAATTCTTTGAGAAAAATAAACACTTCCTAGGTTTCGATTCTCCCGTAAGGTCGCTAATAACCGCCGTCAAAGAAGCAGTGGACAATTCTTTAGATGCATGTGAGGAAGCGCGCATACTTCCTACAATCAAAGTGAAGGTTTCAAAACTCGACACCAAGAAAGACATCATTGAATTAGTTGTAGAAGATAACGGTCCAGGAATTCCACAGAAGAGTATTGAAAAGGTATTCGGGCAACTACTATTCGGCTCAAGGTTCCATGCAATACGCCAGTCTCGCGGCCAACAAGGTATTGGCATAACCGGTGTGGTGATGTATAGTCAATTAACCACGGGAAAACCAACACATGTAAGATCAAAGATTGCTACCGAATCTACTGCCGCCGTTGTTGATATCGGTCTCGATACAAGAAAAAATAAGGCCACGAAAAGCAATGCTGGTCGAGAGATCTGGCAACATGACGATGGTGAGATGAAAAAGCATGGCCTCGAAGTTACCACGCGTATGAAAGCAAAATATCAGAAAGGCCGGCAAAGTGTTTGGCAATATCTACGGATGACAAGCATCGTTAATCCTCACGCCGAAATCACATTCACCGACCCAGATGGCGAAGTCCATCACTGGCCAAGAGTCACTGAGCGATTGCCCGGTAAAGTTGAATCGATTAAGCCGCATCCACACGGTATTGAATTAGGACAGTTACAGAGAATGCTGTCAGAATCCACAGATTCTAGGATTTCTGTATTCATGCGAACGAATTTCTCAGGTGTTTCCACTAGGGCAGCAAAAGAATTGTGTGCCGCAGCTGAGTTAGATGTAAAAGTCAAACCTAAACAAATGACGCCCGACCAAATTCGTGCGTTGCTTGAAGCCTTTCAGGGTGAAAGATTGTTCAACGGCAAACCGGTTAAATTACTTAATCCGCCAACTAATTGTCTATCTCCCATTGAGGAAATGTTGATCAAAAAAGGACTTTCCAAGACCATTGATTCACGTTATGCAACCACTATGACAAGAGCTCCTAATGTATCGCAAGGGAATCCATACCAAGTTGAGGTTGGATTGATTTTTGGCGGTGATATGGCTGCTGATAAGCCGGTTGAGGTACTGAGGTTCGCTAACCGAGTGCCGTTGATGTATCAACAAGGAGGTTGTCTACTCACCAAGGCTATTGAATCTGTAGATTGGCGGCAGTATGGCCTTGACCAAGCAGGTGGCAAAGGA
>Ga0163110_10000427_pt1 | contig 19780 bp, 19 predicted proteins | sample CRUFie1St17metaG_FD_108703 | JGI IMG/M metagenome (GOLD analysis project Ga0163110, IMG submission 108703) | Marine microbial communities from the Costa Rica Dome - CRUD Field 142mm St17 metaG | ecosystem: Environmental > Aquatic > Marine > Oceanic > Photic zone | place: Costa Rica: the Eastern...
AATACATTAATTAAATTTATTAACGCTTTTTCTTTAATTAAAATATTGCAATTGCTAGAGTAAGATGATGCAAAATTCAGATATAAATAAATTTAAAAAAATTGTTGGTAATAAAAATGTTATTACTGATGAGAAAGATATGGGTAAATATCTCAAAGAGTGGAGAGGTATTTATACTGGAGTTGCTGGGGCAATAGTTAAGCCAAAATCAACTAAAGAAGTATCAAGTATAATTAAATATTCTTATGAGAAAAATATTCCATGTATCCCCCAAGGTGGAAATACCGGTCTTGTAGGCGGACAAATACCTTTTAGTAAAAATCATATAGTTATTAGTTTAGAGAGAATTTCTAAAATAAGAGAAATTAATAATGTAAATCATTCAATTACAGTCGAAGCAGGCTTAATTCTATCAAGTCTCCAAAAAATATGTGAAGAAAATAATCTATTTTTTCCATTATCGCTCGCATCCGAAGGAAGCTGCAGTGTAGGCGGTAATATTGCTACAAATGCTGGGGGTGTTGCTGTTCTTCACTATGGAAATACTAGAGAATTAGTTATGGGTCTTGAAATAGTTTTACCTAATGGATCTGTTGTTAATAATCTGAAAACACTCGTTAAGGATAATACAGGCTATTCTTTAAAAGATTTATTTATTGGCTCCGAGGGAACTCTTGGAGTTATAACAGCAGCTACACTAAAAGTTTTTCCAAAGCCAAAGAGAGTATTTACGGCTTTAATTGCAGTTAATTCACCAAAGGAATCTATTAAAATTTTAAATTATATAAAAAGTAATTTTTCGATTCCTTTAACAGCTTTTGAATTAATGAATAATTTTTCTATAGAGCTCGTCAAAGAACATATAAATGATATTTTGATACCAATTGAAAAATTCAAATGGTTAATATTAATTGAATTTTCTTCAGTTGAAGACTCAGAGGATGAAAAAGATAAAATTGAAAGTATACTTAATAAAATTTTAAACGAAAACCTAGCCAAAGATATTTTCATTGCTCAATCCCTAAAGCAAACAAAAAATATGTGGAATATAAGAGAAAGTATTTCTGAAGCCCAAAAAAAAGAAGGCGGTAGCATTAAAAACGATATATCAATTCCAATAAAAGATATAAGTAAATTTATTAGTAGTGCTATCAAAATTTCAAAAGAAGTAATACCTGGTTCTAGGTGTGTAGTTTTTGGTCATATTGGAGACGGCAATATTCACTTCAATATTTCCCAACCAGTAAAAGCTGATAAAGATAAATTTCTAAAAAAAGAGGGAGCTCTAAGAAAAGAAATTATTAATCTTACTCTTGATCTAAAAGGGTCTATTAGCGCCGAACATGGTATTGGTTTAACAAGAAAAGATGACTTAAAAAAATACATGAAAAAAGATGTTGAAGTATTTAAATCAATTAAAAAATCATTTGATCCAAAAAATATAATGAATCCTGGAAAAGTTATAGATATTTAAATTGTATTTTTAATAGGAATACCAGGAGAATACTTTGATTGTCTGATAGTTAGCGAGGTTTTAACACTAGCTACATTTGGTGCGGAGGTAAGCTCCTGCGTAAGAAAAATTTGAAAAGCAGATAAGTCAGGTGCAACACATTTTAAGATAAAGTCTATTTCACCGTTAAGCATATGACATTCTCTTACATAGTCTAGCGAGTTAACTCTATCCTCAAAAGCCTTTAAATCCGACTCAGCTTGATTATGTAAACCAACCATAGCAAAAACAGTAACTTGAAAGCCAAGTTTTTCTGCTGATAAATCAGCATGATACCCTTTAATAAAACCTTTTTCTTCTAGCGATCTTACTCTTCTTAGACAAGGAGGAGCTGATAAATCAACTTTTTCAGCAAGCTCAACATTTGTAACCCTGCCGTTTTTCTGAAGTGTTTTTAAAATTTTTACATCAATGTTATCTAAATTATCTCGTTTCATATAAATTATGTTATACATTGTCTAATAATCACGCAAGATTATTACAAGGAATAAATTAATGACAGAAAAAAAATCCATAAATTGCTGGATTATTTCCTCAGGCTTAATCGGTTGCGAAAATCAATGTGTTGGTCTTGCTGAAGAGCTGAATTTTAACTATGAGATAAAAAAAATTAATCCTGGAAAAATTTTATCCATTACAGCACCATATGGTACACCAAGAAAAGTTAAAAATTTTGTTGAGCCTTGGCCAAAATTTGTCATTGGAGCAGGTAGAAAAACCATACCATATATGAAGTATTTAAAATCTAAACTTAAAGGTGATATTTTTACTATATTCCTTCAAGACCCAAAAATTAAAACAAATAATTTTGATTTTGTTTGGGCACCGCATCATGATGAAATAAAAGGAGAAAATACTTATTCAACTTTATTATCTCCTGGAAGGATCTCTCAAGATTTATTAGCAAAAGAAGTCAGAAAATGGAGTGATAAATTTTCAGACCTCCCAGAGCCTTTTTTAACAATTTTAATAGGAGGTAAAACAAAAGCATTTAAATTTAATAAACAGGAGTGTTTCTATATTCTAGAGACAATATCAAAATCTATTAAAGATGGTTGGACCCCATTAATTTCAACCTCTCGAAGAACTCCTCAATTTTTAAAAAAAGAAATAAAAAAAATTGTTACAAATAGTCCCCACTATTTTTTTGATAATAATGGAGATAATCCTTATTATGCATTTCTAGGGAATTCAAATGTAGCTTTAGTAACCCCTGATTCTGTAAATATGGTAAGCGAAACAATTACGGCTAATCTATCAACTTATATTTTTGATCTACAATGTAGATCAAAAAGAATTAATAAATTTCTAACAAAATTAGAAGAAGATAATTTGATAAAAAAAATTAATGGAAAAATTAATGAATTTCATTTTGAAAAAAGTAATGCCACTAAAGAAATAGCTGATCATTTAGCTAAATTAATATAAATTTATGTTGTTTTTAAAGATAGAGAATCTTTTATAATAAACATAAGTATGAAAGGAAAAAAATGTCTAATATCAATCATTCTAAAATATTAATTTTGGGTTCTGGGCCAGCAGGTTACACAGCAGCAATTTATACCTCGAGAGCAATGCTAGAGCCTGTTTTATTAACTGGGATTGAGCCTGGCGGGCAAATGACAATTACAACAGATGTTGAAAATTACCCAGGTTTTTCTGATGTTATACAAGGTCCTTGGTTAATGGAACAAATGCGAGATCAAGCTGAAAAAGTAGGTACAAAAATAATTCTAGATACAATAATTGATGTAGATCTATCTGTAAGACCGTTTGTTTTATCGTCAGACTCAGAAAAAAGATATTCATGTGATGCTCTGATAATTTCAACTGGAGCTCAAGCACGTTGGCTTGGTCTTGACTCTGAGGATAAATTTAAAGGTTATGGTGTGTCCGCGTGTGCTACATGTGATGGATTTTTCTATAAAGATAAAAAAGTAATGGTTGTTGGAGGTGGAAATACTGCAGTAGAGGAAGCTCTATTTCTTACAAATTTTGCTTCTGAAGTAATATTAGTTCATAGAAGAGATGAGTTGAGAGCTGAAAAAATTCTTCAAAATAAACTTTTTAATCATCCTAAAATTTCAACAATTTGGGACTCTGAGGTTAAAGAAATAATTGGTGAAAATAATCCACCAAGTGTAAATAGTGTTTTACTAAAAAATGTAAAAAATAATAGCGAGAATAAGATTATGGTCGATGGTATTTTTATTGCTATTGGTCACAGTCCTTCATCATCAATCTTCAAGGATAAATTAGAAATAAATAAAAATGGTTACATAATTACAGAGCCTGACTCTACTTTAACTTCTGTTGAAGGGGTATTTGCTGCTGGTGATGTTACAGATGAAAAATACAGGCAAGCAGTAACAGCTGCGGGTTTGGGGTGTATGGCTGCTATAGAAGCTGAAAGCTATCTATCTTCTAAAGAGTAATAACTATCGTAAATTTTCAGATGGTGAATTTAAAATTTGACTTTCAAGATTAGGGCTAACCTCCTCAACATCTCTCATTTCCGAATCAATCACCTCTCTAATATTTGGAATAGCCTCAGCAACGTCTGAACCTGTCATCAAATTAACTTCTGATGCACTAAATTCGTCAGTTTTATTCTGACCAAATAAAATTGATTGTAATTGTCTATTTGGTTGTTGAGGATCTGGGCGAATCTCTCCCTCGGCTGGAGGTCTAAGATTATATTCTGGAGGAACAATTAACGCAGGCTTTGTTAAAATTGTAAACTCGTCTGGCGGCAATTTATTTGTTCCTAAAACGTCTGCCAGCTCACTACCACAACCGGACAAAAAAGAAATATTAAAAAAGATAAAAATAAAACTAAAAAATCTTATAAACATTATTTCTCCACTACTTTTTTACAAAAGATTCTCTAGTAAGATCAATTAAAATTATCAAACCTCCTAGAACAATAGCAATATCAGCTATGTTAAATACATACCAGTAATAATCAAAAACATGAAGTGAAATAAAATCAATTACTTTACCATAAATAAGTCTATCAAAAACATTTCCTAAAGCTCCACCAATCATAACAAATAAAGCTATTTTTGTAAGTTTTGAGGGTGATTTTGTTGACCAGTAAAATAAGTAAAATATAACTAATATCGACAAAACTGAAAGGATCCAACGTTGAATATTGTCTCCATTTGAAAAAATACCGAAACTTATGCCAGGATTTAAAACTAATATAAAGTCAAGAAAAGGAGATAAATAAACTCTTCCTTTTGACTCTAAATCATAATAATTAACTAAAAAATATTTGCTGGAAAAATCTATAAAAAAAATAAAAATTGATATCATTAGGAAACTATAATTTCTCAAATTTTTATTTGTCACTAATTTCTCTCATAACATTTGCATCACGAATACTTAAATCGGGATAATCAGGATCTGTTCCAACTTCAGGTAATATTTTCCATGATCTGTTGCACTTTTTTCCCTCTGCAACAGAACATAAAACGGCAACTATATTATTTTCAGACAATCTAAATGCATTTTCTGGTCCTTCACCCTCTGAAATTTTTGCTTGAGATGTAATAAATATTTCAGCTAAATCAATATTGTTAAAAATTTCTAGATATTCATTACTTGATATGAATATATTTGGAAAAGCTTCAAGACTTGAACCTATTCTTTTTTCTTTTCTTTCCAATTCAATAGCTCCTGTTACAACTTTTCTTACAGAGCGGATTTTTTCCCATTTTTCAAAAAGTTCAATATTTAACCAATTATCATTTGTTTCTAGAAACTCCAACTCGTGAATACTTTTTTCATGGTTAGAAAAACGAGACTGCAATACCTCCTCGCAAGTAAAACACAATATTGGTGCAAACCAACGAACAAGATAATTGAATAAAATATCTAAAACCGTTCTAGTCGACTTTCTTGATATATCATTAACACTATTGCAATAAAGGGAGTCCTTTCTTATATCGAAATAAAATGAAGAAAGATCTAAATTTGAAAAGTTAAGAAGAGTTTGAAATACCATTTTAAGATCATAATCATTATAACCTTTCTTAATTTTATCATCGATTACTTTTAGCTTATGGAGAATATACTTTTCCAGCTCAGGCATATCCTCATATGGAACGATCTCACTATCATTAAAATCATGAAGGTTTCCCAATAGGAATCGAAATGTATTTCTTATTTTTCTATATGATTCTGCATTTGCTTTCATTATTTCCTGACCAATTCTCAAATCTTCAGTAAAATCAGATGAAACTACCCATAATCTTACTACATCTGCTCCATACTGATTAATAAGGTCATCTGGAAGAATAACATTTCCAATGGATTTTGACATTTTCCTTCCATCCTTATCCATCACAAATCCATGGGTTAAAACTTGTTTAAATGGAGCTACACCCCTTGTTCCACATGACTCAAGCAAGGAGGATTGAAACCATCCCCGGTGCTGATCTGATCCTTCCAAGTAAAGATTTGCTGGTGACGATAAATTCTCATCATTTTCTAATACAAATGCATGTGTTGAACCAGAATCAAACCAAACATCAAGAATATCATTAACTTTTTCCCAATCATTAGGATTGTAATTATCGCCTAAAAATTCTGATGAACTTTTACTAAACCAGGAATCTGAACCATTTTCCCTGAATGAGTCTGCAATTCTTTTATTAACTTCTTTATCTCTTAAAGGCTCGCCAGTTTTCTTATTAACAAAAATAGATAAAGGTACACCCCATGCCCTTTGCCTTGAAACAACCCAATCAGGTCTTGAGTCAACCATTGCTTTTATTCTATTTTTTCCTTTCATCGGAATCCACTGAACATCTTCAATTGCCTTAAGAGATTTTTTTCTTAATTCATTTGTTTCCATTGAGATAAACCACTGAGGGGTATTTCTAAAAATTAACGGGGATTTTGAACGCCAACTGTGAGGATATTGATGTCTCAACTTTCCTTTTCCTAAAAGATTATCGGATTTTATTAACTCAGAAATAACAGCTCCAGTTGCATCACCTAATGACCCATCATCATTATAAACTTTTTTACCCGCAAAAATCTTAACATCATCGAGATAATAACCTTCATCATCTAATATAAAGGGCGGTTTAATACCATTTTTAGTTGCAAGCTCATAATCATCTTGACCGTGACTTGGGGCTATATGGACAAAACCAGTACCAGCATCTTCAGTCAAAAAATCTCCCTCAAGCAAGGGAACATCAAAATCATAACCACTATCCTTAAATGGATGGCTACATATTATACCCTCTAGGGATTTAACTGACTTCAATAAATTTAATTTTATTTTAGCTGCTTTTTCAACATTTTCCTTCATAACTATATTAATAATAATTTTTTTACCAACAGATGCTATGCTACCTTCTTCAACTGAAGAAATTTCGAATAGACCATATTCAAATTGGGATGAAAATGCCAAAGCTCTGTTAGCAGGAATAGTCCAAGGAGTTGTAGTCCAGATTAATATACTTGCACCACTTAAGTCTTTATCACCATTTAAAATTGGAAAACTTACCCATATTGTTGGAGAGGCATGCTCAAGATACTCGACTTCAGCTTCTGCCAATGCTGTTTTTTCAACAACAGACCACATTACTGGTTTTGAACCCATATATAAGTCACCATTCATTAAAAACTTGTGAAACTCTTCAACAATAGCTGCCTCAGAAGAAAACTCCATTGTTGTGTATGGATTATCCCAATTACCTAAGACTCCTAACCTCATAAATTGTTCTTTTTGAATATTTATCCATTTTTTTGCAAAAGCCCTACATTCACTTCGAAAATCATTTATTGGTATATCTTCCTTTACCTTATTAGATTCTCTGTATAATTCCTCAACTTTCCATTCAATAGGTAAGCCATGACAATCCCAACCAGGCCTATACTCTGCATCCAATCCCTGCAATTGCTTTGATCGAACAATAACATCTTTTAAGATTTTATTTAAAGCGGTCCCCATGTGTAAATTTCCATTTGCGTATGGAGGTCCATCATGCAAAATGAATTTTTCTCTACCTTTTGACGCCGCCCTAATTTTAGAGAATAACTTTTCTTTGCTCCATTTTTCCAAAAAATCAGGCTCTTTATCAGGAAGGCTTGCTCGCATAGGTAGATCAGTTTTTGGTAATAAGAGAGTATCTCTATAATCTACTTTATTTTCATTTTCTAAGGACATAACTTTTCCATTTAAAGCACAACTTATAAAATTAAAAACCCAATAAATCTTTTGCTTTATTTATATCAAGCTGAATCTGAGATTTTAAAGATTCAAGACCATTAAATTTCTTTTCTTTTCTTATAAAGTCAACAAAAGAAATAACAATTTCTTTTCCATACAAATTATCGGAAAAATTAAACAAATGCACTTCTAATATAGGTAATGATTTTGTTTTATTGAAGGTTGGTCTCACACCAAAATTTGCAATCCCGTTAAAAACATCATTTTTATACTCAATTTTAACTGCATAGACTCCAAAATCAGGCTTAATAAGATTTTTCATCATAATATTTGCAGTTGGAAAACCTATTTCTCTTCCCCTTTTATCACCTTCAGTTACCTCCCCTACAATTTTCCAATAATCCCCAATAATATTTTTTACTTTTTCAAAATCTAGTTCTTTTATAGCTTCTCTTATTTTGGAAGATGAAATAGTTAATTCTACATTTTTTACTTGTTTAATAATTGTAAGATCAATATTAAATTCAGAACAAATTTTTGATAATATTTCGACATCCCCTTCCCTATTCCTACCAAATCTAAAATTATATCCTACAATGAGATGGGAGACACCAACTCTATTTTTAATTATTTTTTCAACAAATTCCCTTGGAGAGAGATTAGACATAAAATCATCAAATTTTAAAATACCTAAAAAATCTAACTTAGTTTTTTCTAAAAGATAGGATCTTGTATTTATATCTGATAAAATAAAATTATCTAATTTAGGATTAAAATAATTTCTAGGATGCGGATCAAAAATTAAAACACCTGACGGAATGTTATTTGAATTACTTATATCAATAACCTTTGAGATAATTTCTTTGTGACCAAGATGAACTCCATCGAAATTACCTAGCGCATAAACACCACCTCTAGCAGATTTTAAATTATCATTTTTATCAATAAAAATTTTCATAGCCTTTAACCAAAGAAATTTTTTGTGCTTAGTAAGTTAATTCCTCAATAAGATATGTTGGATAAACCTTCTTATTGTTAATCACCTTATAGACCTCATCTAATTTTTGACCCGAGAATAACCCACCTAATGTAAGTAAGCTATCTAATTTATAATCATTAGCACCTTTTATATCTGTATCAATTCCGTCACCAATAACAATAGTTGATGAAAATTTTCCTTCTCCTAAGCTATCAATATTTTTAACTGCCTCATCAAAAATTGGCTGAAAAGGCTTTCCAATATTTATAACCTCTCCTCCAATAGACTCATATTTTTTAGATATTGCCCCTGCACAAGGAATTAAGTCATTACCTCTTTGAACCCAAATATCAGGATTTGCGCATAATAATTTAAGCTTTCTTTTTTTACTTTCCTCTAAAAGAGGTAAGTAAGTATTTTCGTCTTCTTCCTCATCATTAAATAATCCAGTTATAAAAATAAAATCAGATTTATCAAAACTAACTCTGGTTACTCCTACACCGTCAAAAATTTTTAAATCTCTATCCGGACCAATATGATAACAATTTTGACCAAGAGATCCGTCATTTAAAATTTTTTGCGTTAAATCACCAGATGTAATAATTTTATCATAACAATTTTTTTCTAAACCCATTTTTTCAAGTATTAGTTTTATCTCATCACCTGGACGAGGAGCGTTTGAAACCAAAATGATAGGGTATCCTTTATTTTTTAAGTTATACAAACAATCGATGCTTGAATTAAATAATTCCTGCCCATTATGAATTACACCCCAAATATCGCAAATTACAGAATCATATTTTTCATAAATTTCTGAAAAATTATTTATTTTAATAGATTTTTTTATGTCATGGACCATATAATCAGTCACTAATATACTGTGTCTTATTCGTCAACTATTGGCTTCATTTAGTTTTTAAGCTCTGCTACTCTAAAAACAGAAATTATGAGGAAAAAATGGAATTATTTAATTTATCTGGAAAAAGGGCTTTAATAACAGGTTCAACAAAAGGCATAGGCGAAGCTATCGCAAAAAGATTTTCTGAACATGGTGCTAAGGTTGTTATATCCAGTAGAAAAGAAGATATGTGTATAAAAATAAGAGATGAAATTAATAATAAATTTCCTGATAGCGCTATTTCAATTCCATGCAATATTAATGAAAAAAAACAATTAGAAAATCTTGTTAATCAAACAAATTCAAGTTTTGGAGGGATAGATATTTTAGTATGTAATGCTGCTTTAAATCCATTCTTTGGTTCTTCTATGGATATACCAGATGATGCTTTTGATAAAATTTTAAGCGCTAATATAAAATCAAATCATTGGCTGTCTAATATGGTCCTTCCACAAATGATTGAAAGAAAAGAAGGTTCAATAATAGTCGTATCATCTATTGGCGGTTTGAAAGGATCTGAAATGCTTGGAGCTTACAGTATCTCAAAAGCAGCTGATATGCAGTTAGTAAGAAATATAGCTGTTGAGCAAGGACCAAATAATATTAGAGCTAATTGTATCTCACCTGGTATTATAAAAACTAGGTTTGCAAAGGCTTTATGGGACAATCCAGAAATTTTAAAAAATACTACATCCAAAGCGCCACTAAGAAGAATTGGCATGCCTGACGAGGTTGCTGGAGCAGCAATATTTTTAGCTAGTGATGCAGGTTCTTTCACCACAGGTCAAAATATTGTGATAGATGGGGGCGTTACAATCGCTTAAAAAATGAATTTATTAATTCTTGGAAAAAAGGGAGAAGCAATCCAAAAAGATCTACAAGATAATCTTGATCAATCTTGGAAAATATTTAATTGGAACCCTGGTGAAAATGAAGAACATTTATCAAATCTTCTTGATAAAGCAGATATAGCAATAACTGGATCTGACGCACTAATTTATGGAGGTATTTTCAAGTTCATCTCATCAGCAAAAAATTTAAAACTTTTACAAATACCTTTTGCTGGAGTTGAGTGGCTTAATCCTAAATTAATTCCAAAAAGTCTTATGGTTGCTAATGCTTCTGGTCATGAAATAGCGATGTCAGAATATATTATTGGCTGTATAATGAGTTTAAGCATTGATCTCTTGGCCAATAACAGCGATTTCAAAGCCGGATCATGGGAAAAGACAGGTACTTTATCAGATCCTAAAAGTATGCATGGTGAAGTTTTTGGTAAAGTATTGGGCATAATTGGATATGGTCAGATTGGAATTGAAACAGCAATTAGGGCAAAGTCACTTGGAATGAAAATATATGGTCTTAACAGAACTCAGAAAAAAAATACTCCAAAATATCTTGATTGGCACGGGTCAACGGATAAACTCGATTTTATTTTAAAAAAAAGTGATTTTTTAGTTTTAGCATGCGACCTTAATAAAAGTACCAAAGGTCTTATTAATAAAAGAACATTATCAATGATGAAAAAAACCTCTTATATTATTAATGTTGCAAGAGGAGATGTTTGTGTAGAGGAAGATCTTTTTAATAGTTTAAAGAATAAAAATATTGCTGGCGCAGCAATTGATACATGGTGGATATATCCCGATAGACCAAAAGAAGGTGGTAAACCAGAAAAAGCACCTAGACCATCTGATTTTCCTTTTCATAAATTAGACAATGTAATAATGACTCCTCATAACTCTGCGCATACCTTGGAGTCAGATTTAAGAAGATCTAAATCAATTTTAGATAATTTATTGGATTTCAAAGAAGGAAAAAAACCATCAGGTTTTGTTTTTTACGGAAATAAATAATATATTATGATAATGTTTTTTAAAGAGAGAAAAAATGACAGAAGAAAATAGTAAAAAAGCAGAAAGAATAACAGTCTTAGCGGAAGATTTTACTCCTGCTGCTATGGAATTTCATAGAAAAAATATGAGTGCACGTGGTTATAGAATGGAAGGAACTATAGTTCCAAGAAAGTTCCAAATGATAAGTGGTGTTGAGGATGCAAAAGACTTATTTGATGGTAAAGAATATTATGCTGTTACTTTTGTTAAAGAATAAATTACTCTAAAATTCTACTTTTTAACAAATCCAAAGTTTTGCTATTAATTTCTAATTCTTTAATTACAAAATCTTCAATTGAATTGTATGAAGAATAAATTTCTGAAAAAGCTGCATTTATATAATCAACTCTTGCTTCAAATAAAGGTTTTAATCTCTCCGAAGAAGTGTCCCTCCAATCCTCATTAACAATTGGACCTTTAAAAAATTTATTAGTTAATAAATAATCATCAATTATAATTTCCTTTTTAACACCTAATAAACCTAAGTATAAAAGAGCCCCAAAACCAGTTCTATCCTTTCCTGCGAAACAATGAAAAACTAGAGGAATTTCTCCAAAAGCAACTAAATTTATAAAATCCCGATATTTTTTCTTATGTTGGTGAACATACAGAACATAATGATGCTGCATTTCTTTCGCCATTTCTTCACTTGTGACATCTTCTCTTATTGATAACTCTCTAAGATCTTTGGTTCCCAATGTTTTAATTGGTATATGTTTTAATTCAGGTAGAGTTTTTTCAGAAAACGGTGATGGAAGTTCATCAAGTTCAATATCACTTCTGAAATCACAAACAGTCTTTATACCTATTTCATTAATCTTTTTTATATCTTCCTCAGATAAATAAGATAAATTGTCTGAACGATAAATAAGACCTCGCTTTAATTTCTTACCATCTTCGGTTTCATATCCACCAAGGTCTCTAAAATTTGAAGCACCTTTCAATTTTACATGTCTATCTGGCATTAGTATTTTTTTATCCTATGGTAGCGGGGGAGGGATTTGAACCCCCGACACGCGGATTATGATTCCGCTGCTCTAACCAACTGAGCTACCCCGCCATAAGTACTCATCCATTAATGATGTAAATTGCTAGATGTCAAGGCAAGCGATTATCATATATCCATCCACCACCCAAAACCCTTGAGCTATTTTGAATATCATAAAATACGCAAGCCTGACCTGGAGAAATACCTTCTCTTAGTCCAGACTCTAATTTTACACTTATATTATTTCCTTCAGTAATTATATCAGCATTTTCGAGGTCAAGAGTTGAGCCAACTTTTACCTTAACTTTACGAGTTTTACCGGTAAATTGATCGTCACCTAACCAATTAATATCCTTAATATATAAAGTTTCTTTTTTTAAATCTTCTTTAGTACCAACAGTAACCTCGAAGGAAGCAGGGTTTATATCAACAACATATAAAGGCTCACCAATAGCAAGTCCTAATCCTCTTCTTTGTCCAATGGTAAAATTTACAATTCCATCATGTTCTGCAAGAGTTTCGCCTTCCTTAGAGATAATTTTTCCTTTGATATGACCGTTAGGGTTAAGTTTCTTTAGAACATTTTTATAATTACCATCTGGTACAAAGCAAATATCTTGACTATCAGGCTTTTCTGAGACCTCAAGGCCTATATCTTTTGCTATTTGACGAATTTCTAATTTAGTAAAGTCACCTAGAGGAAATCTCAGAAAATTGAGCTGTTCTCGAGTAGTTTTAAAAAGAAAATAACTTTGATCTCTCTCGATGTCTTTAGCTCTGTACATTTCACGTCCATTTTTACCTTCAACTGAATTAATATAATGCCCTGTTACTAATGCATCAGCATTCAAATCTTTTGCGACATCGAATAAATCATCAAACTTAACTTTTTCATTACACAAAACACATGGTATTGGTGTCTCACCTTTTTCATATGATTCTGCAAAATCATTTATAACCTTTTCTTTGAAAATTTTTTCATAGTCTAAAACATAGTGAGGAATTTTTAAGGTAGATGCTACCTTTTTAGCATCATGAATATCTTGACCAGCACAACAAGATCCCTTCTTTTTTGGAGAACTACTATCATCATAAAGTTGGAGCGTTATTCCAATTACTTCATAACCGGAGGCTTTTACAAGAGCCGCAGCCACGGAGGAGTCAACGCCACCTGACATTGCTACTACAACACGACCTTTATTGGTTTTATTTTTTATATCTAAATCAACTTTTGGTATCATAAGAATTAAATATAAAAATTATTCAAATAATGCAATTAATTAAGTCTTAAAAAATTATACTTTTAATTATTTAATTTATTTTATTACTTATAATTATTATAATTTTTTTATGTTTCATAATAAAATCTTATCTGAATTAATTAATATCTCTTACGAGGCGGGGGTTTTAATTATGAATATTTATAATAAGAAATTTAAAGTAAATCATAAAGATGATAATTCACCTGTAACCGAAGCAGACAGAATTGCCGAAGAATTTATTTTAAAAAGATTAAATAATATTTTTCCTAACATTCCAATTATTTCAGAGGAAGCTTATTCAAATAAATTTATTCCAAATTATGACACAAAGTTTTTCCTTGTTGACCCATTAGATGGAACAAAAGAGTTCATCAAAAAAAATGATGAATTTACTGTAAATATTGCATTTATAGATAAAGGATTTACAAAAATTGGATTTATAAATGCTCCTGCAAAAAATAAAATATTCTTTAATGATGAAAAAAAATCTTACACAATTGAAACAAAATCTAAAAATCAAATGCTTATTCAAAAAGCTAAGGAAATTAAAGTAAGTAGAGAAAAACAGAGGAATTTAATCGCTACAATTAGTAGATCACATGTTGGTAAAGAAGTTGAAAATTATTTAAAAGATTATGATATAGGTAAAATCAACTATATAGGATCTTCATATAAATTTTGTTTAATTGCGTCTGGAGAAGCTCATCTTTATCCACGCATGTCACCTACTTGCGAATGGGATACTGCAGCAGGACATGCAATTCTAAAAAAAGCTGGTGGTAATGTTGCTCTATTGAATGGTGAAGAGCTTAGATACGGCTTTAAAGAAAATAATTTTATAAATCCATATTTCATTGCTAGAAATTGACAAATTTGTCTAGATTAAATGAAAATTTTAATCTAGCATTATTTTTTTTTAGGGTTAATTGAGGGTAAAAATGAGTCATCCAAGCTTAGGAAAAAAAACAGCAATTTTTATTAACATTCTTTTAATCTTTATTCTTACATTTGGTATTTTAATTAAAACTGCATCAATAAACAAACCAGATATAAAGAAAAATATACCTATGCCAAAAGAAGAAAATGTTAATTCAATAGGTAATATAAATACTCAAAGAATTATTAATGCTAACGATGAGCCGCATAATTGGTTATCTCATGGAAGAGATTATAATGAACAAAGATACTCTCCTCTTGATCAAATAAATACAGAAACAATTCAAAATTTAGAACTTGAGTGGTCTTTAGATATGGGAACAACTAGAGGTCTAGAAGCTACACCAATAGTAGATAATGGAATAATGTTTGTTTCAAGCACATGGAGTGTTGTTCATGCTGTAGATGCAAAAACTGGAGAGGAATTATGGGTTTATGATCCAAACGTTCCTAGAAGTTGGGCAAGAAAAGTATGTTGTGACGTTGTAAATAGAGGTGTAGCTGTTTGGGAAAAGAAAGTTTATTTCGGAACTATAGATGGCCGTCTTATAAGTTTAGACTCAAAAACTGGAGAAGTTATTTGGGAAATCAATACACTAATTGATAAAGAAAAAGATTATACAATCACTGGTGCGCCTAGAGTTGCAAATGGAAAAGTTTTTATTGGTAATGGTGGTGCAGATATGGGTGGTGTAAGAGGTTATGTCTCAGCATATAATGCGGATAATGGAAATTTAGAATGGCGATTTTTTACTGTTCCAGGTGATCCCTCTCTTCCATTTGAGCACCCAGAACTTGAAATGGCTGCAGAAACATGGACTGGTCAATGGTGGACAATGGGTGGTGGAGGAACTGTTTGGAATTCAATAGTATATGACCCTGAATTTAATCAATTATATATAGGCACTGGTAATGGCTCACCTTGGAATCAACAGATTCGTTCTCCTGAAGGAGGAGATAATTTATTTCTATCATCGATAGTAGCCTTAGATGCAGACAGTGGTAAAATGAAATGGTTTTACCAAACAACTCCCGAGGAAAGGTGGGATTATACCGCTACACAAGATATTATGTTAGCTGAAATTTTAGTTGATGGCTCTAACCGAAAGGTTCTAATGCAAGCACCAAAAAATGGTTTTTTTTACGTATTAGATAGAAAAACAGGTAAGCTTCTTAAGGCAAATAATTATGTCAGAACAAATTGGGCCACACATATTGATTTAAACACAGGAAGACCTGTTCTTAATCCTGATAAAGATTATTATAAAAAAGCCGAATGGATTTTACCAGGTACTTTTGGTGGCCATGGTTGGCAGGCTATGTCATACGACCCAAAACAAGGGTTGGTTTTTATACCTACAATGGAAATTGTTGCTGTTCATAAAGTTAAGGAATCATACTCAAAAACAGGCCTTTATAAAATGCAACCTCAGACTGTAAATACTGGAACTGAATTCAATTTATGGGGAACTGTGCCAGATATGTCTGATGGAGAGAGCATCCCCCCAATTACAGGAGAATTAATAGCCTTTGATCCAATTACCGGTAAGACTAAGTGGTCAGTTCAACATGAACAGTTTTGGAATGGTGGTCCACTTACCACTGCGGGAAATTTAGTTTTTCAGGGAAACGCATCTGGTTTTTTTGAGGCATATGACTCTCGAAATGGTAAATTAATGTGGTCAAAAAATGCATATATTGGAATTATGGCTCCTCCCATAACATATATGATTAATGGTGAGCAATATATAAGCATTCTTGCTGGTGACGGAGGTTCAAGTAATTTTCTTGGCGATAATTTTGGCGAATGGAGGGGAAAGCTTGCATCTATAAAATATGGAAACAATGGAAAACTTTTAACATTCAAATTAGGTGGTAGATCTAAAATAGAAAAAATACCTGAGAGAGATTTAACAATACCTAAACAACCAAATTTAAATGCTAGTTCAGAAGATATAAAGGCTGGTGAAGATATCTATGCCAACTATTGTGCAATTTGCCACGGTAGCGGGGTGCATGGAAAAACAATAGCTGATCTAAGGTATATGGATTTTTACACTCATGATAATTTTAAAGAAATAGTTTTAAATGGATTATATGAAGAAAACGGGATGAAAGGTTTTTCAGATATACTAAATGAACAAAATGTTTTTGAAGTTCATTCTTATATCGTAGATGTAGCCTCTAAAGAAAGAGCTCAAAGTAAAAATAATTAGTTTTTTTTTGGAAGTGAAGGAGATAATATTTCTTCTAGTTCAATGTTAATTTCACCAGATAAAGAGTTATACTTATCCTTATCTTTTAATTCATCAGGGAGTTGTTCATTTTCGTTTAACTTTATGTTTAAATTTGTAAGTTTTACAGCCACTGGTGTACCTTTTTTGGTAATTTTTTTAATTTCCATTATTTTCTCTAAAAGCAGAGGATTGTATTCAACTGCATAAAGCCTAGGATCACCCTCTTCTATGCCTTCAGCATTAGTAGACCTTAATAAAAGAAAAATTTCTCCCTTTGTTTTTTCTAATTTGTTAGGTTCATTTACTCCACTCCATAAAATTTTATAAAGCTGATCATTTTTTGAAAAATCGTTATCTCTATAAGGAATACCTTGCATTTCTCTTATTGAAGAATATGAAATAATAGAAAAAATAAGAACTAAAAAAATTAGAAAAATTTTTATTTTAATAGAAAAATTTGTAAGAAAATTAATACTAACTAATAATGAAAATAAAACTGCATATGCGATTCCAAGAAGTATAAATTGACTCATTTTACTTTACCCTACCTGTAATTAATGGTTTTTGCAGTTGATTTAAATCTAAAACATTACCTGTATCATCGAGAATAAATCTTATGGCTGTAATTTCATCACCAGTTTTTTTTAAAAAAAAGTCATTAAAATAAATTACTTCTAATTTAGGATTAATCTTTTCAACCTTTACTTTTACTTTTATGGGTCTAACATCATGTGACTTATAGTAGAGCAAATTAACAACATACTCTCCTTTCATATAACCCCTTATAGTAACAGCTTCTTGATTGTTAGGGTTTGCCATCTCAATTCCGTCAATCACTATTCTATCCCCAAGAGCACCTCTGTCATCTCTATCAAGGTGCATCAACCCAGCCTGTTGACTTTGAAAATAAACAATATTTCCTTCCGGATCTTCTACAATTAAATCAATATCATCTGGATTGCCATCTTTCCACTCAGCTGAAATTATAAATTCTGCCTTACTATCAATTTTACCTCCATCTTGCGGTTTTTGAATCAACGCAAATGAAATAAAAAACATAAATGCAAAACCTAATAATGCATTAAACAATAAATCGGTGAATGCATCTCCATTACTAGACTCAATTGAAAGAATTTTTTTACTCAAAATTCTTTTCCGTATAAAAAGCTAAATCATTCAGCAGAGAAATAATCCATGTAGCCGAAAAATGAAATTGTATTCTTAGTAAAGTACTAACAATTAAGCCAGTAAGGGTAGTATATAAAGCTACGGCCATTCCAGAACTCATAGAAGATAATGCCATTTTTAAATCCTCTGGACTTGTACTGTTTAAATCAGCAATAGGTTTTAGCATAAGAATGAATCCTATAATTGTTCCAAGTAATCCCAATTTTAATGCAACATCTGAGGCAACTACTCCATAGCTAATCTTTTTCTCAAACTCTGATTCAAAAGCATTAATTAAAACTTCTTTATCTTCGTTTTTTTCAAGGGAACTAAAGAATTTAGAAACCAATAATTTTTTATTTATAAATTCCATATTTTCAAAAGAATTTCTTTCGTCAGAAATAGTTTTTGACAAATATAACCAATAAATCGATGAAATAATCCATAAACCTGCTATTACTTTAGATATTTGACTTTTGTCACCTTCCAAAATAATTGCCAGCAATCCTCTTTCATCAAGAATCCATATACCAAAAATAATCAATACTAAAAGAAGAAGTGATCTGAGAACTCCAAGTGATTGATTTTTAGTGTTTAATTTCATAATTTATTTCCTTTTATTATTATTTATAATAATTTGAATAACAAAATTAGTATTTAATTTTTGATTTTAACTTGTATTATTATTATAAGGCTTTGAGGTATTAATATGAAAGAAAAAATTCTTATTGAAAACGGTACAATAATTGATGGTACCGGTTCTAAAGAATATCTAGGCAATATAGTTATTGAAGAGAATAAAATTATTGCTGTTGGAGAAAGTACAAAAAATTTCTCCAAAGAAGATAATATAAAAAAAATTAATGCATCTGGTAAATTTGTTATGCCAGGTATCATTGATGCTCATTGCCATATTAGTTTTGATGAGCCAACATCCAATGACGAACTTTTTTTTCACAGAAGACAGGCACTAGCAGCAATAATTTCAGGTCATAACGCTCGAAAAGTTTTATTTGCTGGAGTCACAGGCTTTTGCGACCCTGATAGTCTTCATGAAATTGGGATTGATTTAAGAGACGCTATTAATTCAGGGTATGTCGAAGGACCTAGAATGTCAGTTGGAGGAAATGCCTTATTAACATCTGTTGGAGGAACCGCAGGAAGATTAATTCCTGATCAAGGTATAAGAGGTTACGCACAAATCGTGCAAAATAAAGATGAAATAATTACAGAAGTCAGACGCCAAATAAAAAATGGTGCTGATTGGATAAAAATTCACGTCACAGGTCTTATTCCAAACCAAAGAGAGTCTGGTGAAATATCTGTTTGGTCATATGAAGAACTTAAATTAGTTTGTGATTTAGCTCATGATCTTGGTATTCCAGTTGTTGGTCATGTCAGGAATGCAAAAGGAGTTGTAGACAGTATTAAAGCTGGAATGGATATGATACTTCATGCAACATTTATGGATGAAGAAGCAATTGATCTTGTTTGTGAGACCAAAACACCAATTGTTCCAACTTTTACTTTTCAAGCAAATCTTGCTGATTTTGGTGAAATTATAGGTGCATCATCTGATTATAGAGAAATTTTCAGAAAAGAAATTACTGATAATTGTGAAATATTTAAAAAAATTCATGATGCAGGTGTTCCATTGTTATGCGGAACTGAAAGTGGTTTTTCTATGACACCATATGGAGAATGGCATTATAGGG
>Ga0163110_10000428_pt1 | contig 19776 bp, 26 predicted proteins | sample CRUFie1St17metaG_FD_108703 | JGI IMG/M metagenome (GOLD analysis project Ga0163110, IMG submission 108703) | Marine microbial communities from the Costa Rica Dome - CRUD Field 142mm St17 metaG | ecosystem: Environmental > Aquatic > Marine > Oceanic > Photic zone | place: Costa Rica: the Eastern...
CACTGCCGTATGCTGATTTGATTTGATTTAAAAAGCTTTCTCCCTCGCCGGCGTTGCCTATTGTTTTTTCAACAAACTTAACAGTTGCATCGTAAATTCCCATTACACCTTCTTTTAGTTTTGCGGGGTTATGGAACCATTCTTTAAGCCAGTCCGGAATTTTTTCATATATTTTTGCAAAAGCCTCAAACGCATCATCAGCAAAATTTGAAAGTAGATTTTGCACTACTGCGTCCGTTCCTGGAATAGGAACAAAAACGGCAACGGCGTCACCAGCAGATTTAGCAATGTCGCGAATTAATTTATTTAATGCGTCACCAATTTTTGAAAGTTGTGTTTCGAAGTTAAGCCCCATTTCCTCAGCGTTATCTCGGAGAGAAGAAATAGCATTTTCTACAGCCTGGTATATTTCCAGAGGGGTATTTTCCAGTTTCATGCTGAACATTTGAGTTATCGTCTCTTTTATTTCTTCAAGTCCATTAAATATCCCTCGGCCGGCGACGACTGCTGAAGCTGCTGACATTCCAAAAAACGTTAGATCTGTAGCTGATTCTGCTGCAATTCCCGCAGGGGCTGTCGAACCTAATCCCGCAATTGATATTCCCGCTTCGAGAGATGCTCCGATAGCCGCCTGTACAACGTTTGATAAATTGTCTACTACGAAATCTTTTAAACTAAATTCTAGAAGTAAATCTCCTTCGCAGACCAAAGATGCGTATTCATCTATTTGGTCAATAGAATATTTGCTCGACCAGAAGTCCCTTGCTTTGGCTTCAATAATTTGTTGATGGTCTGCAAAGCCGTCGTGAAACAATGTTTTAGGGCCGGTACTAGCGATAAGTGAATATGATCTCATTTTTTTCTTCCAGTTTGTTATTGTATAATTATGGGCTGGTTTTATAAAACTCTTATTAATTTAAACGTACACCGGACCATAACAGAGCACTCGCTTGAGAAATATGTTTGTCGAGTAGATTTGCAGGAATTAGCCATTTTAGAGGTAATTCTTCTTTGGGCTTGTGTATAGTAGTAGAACTACCTAGCATTCCTTGCTGCTGGGAAACTGTTATTTCTTGTTGCCTAATCCAGTTAATTTGTGAGTTGCTTGTGTACACCGATGTTCCGATCACTGTCAAATCCGAATCAAACAATATCATGTTCACAACTAATTGATGGTCGTCAACAGTTATAAAAGTTTCTAACAGCATGTGGCTGTTTTGATGGGCACACTTTTTTTGCTCTCTCTTATAATTGCAATTATCCCAAACAAATCCGATGGTATCCTCATCATAAACTTTTATGTCATGATTAAGAGTGACCGGCTCGTAGGAAGTGCCTCTTTTGTTTTTTACTTTTGCGCCGTTTGCATGTCGTGCAGCGTACGTAAATATAGTTTTTTTCGCTAAAACAGCTTCGACTGCAGTCGACTGTATGTCCATTTTGACAGGAGCTACGTAAACCTCAAAATCTCTGTGGGCCTCAACTACAATTGTCTCAATAGCCTGGTTTTCCGGTTCGGATGGTTCGTTTGCATAAGCTAGACCGGTCAATAAAAACAATAACAAATTCATTGTAACTCCCTCACGTTTATTAATAAATATGCTTAGAAGCTGACCTTGCTTATTTTTTTCTTTTGATAGCATTAACTAGCTTTTTAAGGGACTCTAATTCCTTAGATGCTCGATAAACGTCTTCACGCTTTAGGTTTTTTGAAATATCGTTTATTTTTGACATCAAGCGGATGTAATCTAAATCTTCAATCATATTTTTTATCCGTATATTCTAGAGACCAAGGAATACTTTTTTGTTTCTGATACTAAACCTATTGCTGCCATATATGCATTAATGTTACGAGGGCCAACAAAGTAGCCGGCCAAGTCGCGGGCCGTAGAACTTTTTGGTCCGCTAGTTGATGCTAATTCAAGTAAATATCTTAAATCGGACGCTGAATAATCTTTTGGGTCTAGACCTTTTTTAAATGATGGCATGTTTGACATAAGACCTGATGCTTCGAGTTTTTGTACATACTCTGCAGGAAGTTCAGCTGCTGGTGCCGCATATACTTCAGGGTCTTGCACGTTTAGGGATGGGTCAGCCTTTTTCAAGGCACCCTTAAATCGATTATAATCTCCACCTTTGTCACTTGCACCAAGATATACGGTTGTGCCAGGAGCAAAAGGTGTAGTGTTGGGCATCACTGAGTCGTATGCAATTGTAATTGGGCTGGGGGCTGAACTTACTTCAACGGTTACTCCAGCAACAGGGCCGAGCAGCAATTGCCAGAGAGACAGGGACATGTCAGCAGTAAGACACGTGTTTCCGCAGAATCTCTGGGATTTTGGTGATTGGGGATCTGAAATATATATTTTTACCTCATCGGCTAGATCTAGATAATGATATACCATAGCAACGTGGCCAAGGTGTGGTGGCTTGAATGCGCCTCCGATGATTGCCACTGAGTTTGATGAAGTTTGGTTGTCGGCTATAGCCTCATACAAATTTTCCATTTCATCAAACGTATATACACTTTTGCCGGCATTGATTGGTTCTTCTGGTTGTTCTGATCTAGGCATTCTTTTTGCTCTGCCAATAATCTGGTTGGCCATGGCAAATGATCCTGTTAGTTTAACTAGGTTTTTTGAACCAGGAGGATATTCGAATATTATCCCTTCCATAGTAGATGCAATATTTTCAATTGGGCCCAACTTTTCCAGTTGTTTTTCTAAAAGTTCTCCATATTGCTCAGCGTTTTCACCTTCGTAGTTTTCTAAAGCGGCGATCGAGTCAGAAAGTGTCGACTTAATTCTTTCAACTTCTGCTTCACTGTCGGTTACAAAAAACGACTCAAGCCCTCTTAATACTTCAATCGCAAAATCGGATATTGCCTTAGCTACAGGAGCTGTTGCGACCCCAATAAAGTTTTTTGCTTTGGCGACGCTGATGTAGTCTTTTAAGGCAGATTTTTGTTCTCTACTTAAACCCTGTTTTATACTATTTGCTGAGGGTAATTCTGATGTTTCAGCTCCTTCAGAAATTAATTTTATTCTATTTAGTATTAGATTAATTTTGTCTGGAGGTATGTCTGCAGCAACTAGAATTGGCCTGAGTTTATCTTCGACTAATTTAAAAAGAACCGTGTCATCTGAATAACCGATCGCTGTTAAATCAGCATGAGCTGACTCTAGAATTCCACCGTCAGCAATATTATTTAACTCTACTACCTGAGGCCCAAAAATCTGCCATTCTTTTGCGTCGGCCTTTTTTTCTACATCTGACATTGATTGTACAATTGCGTCAAACTCTGGACTACCAGACATAAAAACTTCTGTTTCTCTGAGTTTGCTGCCTACCAGCGCATACTCTTTTAAGTTATGCAAGACAACGTAGTTTCCGTCGTACATAATAAGATTTTCGTTTTCCGGGTACATTATTTCGCAATTACAAAATCGATATGTTCCTGGTTGAGAAGTTTCAAAGGCCTTTTTTGCTGAATCAGAAAGACCATTAAGGGCATCTTTAATTTTTTCAAACCCATTAATAAACGCGCCTTCGGCTGGATGACCGTCCCACATGGCTCGGTATTCACCTTCGTCAATACCACCACGTTTTAAGTGTCCTGCGTTTCTTGCACACATGATACCTGAAGGTGTCCATCTAAAAAACACATTCTGGCCATCGACTTTTTCTATAGGGCTTATTTCTGCCGAAGCAACCTGTGTAAGAAAAGACTTTATTTCGCCAAATGTTAACCAGGTATTCTCATGCAAATGAGCCATATGTCCTGCTGCACCACCCATGTTTATCTCCTTTTCTAATTAATATAATCCTTTCAGATGATATCCCACACTTCTTTTATACAATTTTTAATATATTTTCTAACATATGACTCATCAACGACTAGGCGACCTCCTGGTAATACGCAAATTCCTTTGTACCTTATCGGAGTGGCGGTTGGCGGACTTGCCTCGTTATATGCTTCTACAATGTCTCTGAGCATTGTGATATTTTTTCTGCAGTCTTCATATACGAAAACACTGGTGTATTTTCCAGAACTTAAAGTTCGAGCTAGCCATCTTGCTTTACCTTCTGAACCTGCTGTCGCGATCACGTTTGGAGATACTAATCCAAAAGACTCTAAAAAATCAACTACTGGACCTCCGATCGATCTTGCTGTTACAATATATACATTGTCTAATCCGTGCGTTCTAATCGCGTCTTGCATAGCCTCTACGGTGTTTTCTATTAATGTACCGGAAGCTCGATCAAACTCATCAAAATTTAATGTATCTCCGGGTTTGTGACGGTATGCTGCGAACTGGCGAGAGTCTAATCTGGTAACGTTGCCAGCGCGGTCAATTACTCTAACATGGCTATCTGTCAGGGCTAAAGTGTCGTCAAAATCAAATATGTAGAGTGGGTCAGTCATTTTTTTTGCTGTTGCAGTTTTGCCGAATATTTTCTGCTAACCGTTTTAAGTCTTCTTTGACATATTCTCGGCCGTAAAAATGGGCAGCCATCGAACAATGATGTACATACTTTGATTCAGAAAGACCCAAACGGGCTCGTAATGCGGACACATCTTTTGATGGCTCTTTTTTTGGAGGAAGACCGGCTCTTGCCCTTAGCGCTGCGACCGGATCTTGAGGTGCTGATTCTTCATCTGGTTCAACTTCTTCTTCGTCATCTGCTCCGGTAGCTCGGACAGCTGCATCCGTACCTACTTCTGCAAGAAAATCTATAGTTGAGTCAACTCCTGATTCGGCGACCGATGGGCCGGCTTTTTCTACAACTGCGTTGAACTTCTTTTTAAAAACGTCTGGGACTTCTAAATTCATTGCTTTTGCAACTGCATCGCCGTCACCTTCGCCTAATGCTATAAAAGTATCTTGAAGCTTATCTTTATGTTTTTGTAAAGGCCCGGATATTTTTTCGGCCGCAGCTTTAACTTTACCAAATTTTTCTGGGCCTAGCTTTGCTGCGATGTCTGCCACCGGTCCGCCACTCTTTAACATTTTAGCGACAGGTTCTAGGAGCTTTGTAATGTATTTTCCAGTTTTGCCAATTGCGTCGCCTAGGCCAGGAAGCATTGATATCACAGAAAAAATGGCATCAAGCACATTCCCGCGAATCAGAGAAATAAGCGCGTTGATGCCGTCAGCGACCTCTCCTACACCTGGAATAAAACCAACAACATCTAAGCCGGATTGCAGCCAGTCGATGATTCCTTCGTTAAGCGTACGCAAATTTGCTCTTTTTAGCAATCGCATATCAGACTCTGTAAGGAGGTATGTATTTCTTTCACTTATAACCATAAAACTAATTATGCAGTGGCATTAAAAACAACCTAGCAAATATTTTGATTCTAGACTCGGTTTCTAAACCTAGAAAATACTAGCGAGAATATGAGGATGAACGTAGCGTACGAAAATTTTGCTGGAGCTGTGGAACAGCCTGATTTTACCGGGGCACTTGTGTTTAATTCTAAACTGTTTTCACTTTCGTTGGGATCGAGAGATTCGTCGACTTCAGATTCTCCGGTGTCAGATTCTAATCCAGTGTCTTCTGGAAACGTTTCTGTTTCATCAATCTCTTCATCTGTTGGCTCTGGTTCCCAATATGGGACTGAAATTGTTATGTCTTTTAAAGATAATCCCAGCTCATGGGCAAAAGGATTAATATTTCCAGTGTCAAACGAAGCAAGAAAGTTGAATTCGTCCATTGTAAAAGGGTGTCCAAATTCTACTTGAAGGGGTAAGAAAAACTCATGATAAGCTGACTGATCTGCACGTGCACCGAGATTAAGAAAAACGTCCCAAGCCATCAAGTCTGCGCGGCCGTTGACAAAAACATCCCATTCATATAAAGTTACATCGTACTGTGTTTGAACCTTAAATTCTGAAGATAGGAATCCTTTTACTTGGACTTCTGATTCAGCACCGACTCCGCCACTTACTGGAACGCCGTTGATGTTTGTACCGTCTGGAATCGTTACAGCTGTCAGCGCTGAACCTTCTGCACCTGAAGATGAAGCACTTCCAATGCCATACTGGTTGGAAAAACTCATTTGTCCATAGGCATCAATGCCGTAATTTTCGAACGGAACAGCCCAATCCCAACGAAATGCTCCTTGTTCTCTTGTCACATCTGTTATTGCTTCGACTGAAACAACCGGATATTCACCTATGTCTTGCCAATCGTCGGCCCACAGTTCACAATCAGTTCCTCCCAGGTACCAAGGACAGTCATTTCCCGGGGTGGCTCTAACTTTTATTACTGCTACGTAAAAATCGGTACCTCGGTCGATTGAAGATTGGAACCAGAAAAACTCAACAATACCGTCAATAGAATTACCATATTCGTCTGAGTTTCCAACGTATAGCGTGTTGCCTTCAAAAAAAGCATATGTTTCTGGGTCAGGTTCAGACTCAATATTTAGAACCTCTTCGAACGTTACATCCGTATCTCCTTGCAGTATTGATGCTCCAACATATGATGTTTCCGGAGTTTCTAGCCCATCAGCCATGGCCAAAGTTGTAAGTAGTAATAGTCCTAACATTATTCAATATCCTCTTTTTCCCATTTTTTTCTAAGTTTTTTTATTGCTATTATTGACGTCCAGCCAACCAAATAAAAAAGGGCCGTGATGATAAGAAATACCATCACAGACCCTACAATGGCAGCGATCATTGCAAAGACCACTTCATCCATTGTTATTCACCTTCTTCTTCGGTTCCTTCCTCTTCTTCGGACTCTTCACCGGCGGTGTCTTCAGCTTCCTCAGCCTCTTCAACTTCTTCTGCTTCTACAGCTGTATCTTCTTCCTTGTCACCACAGGCAACCAGGAGTCCGAATAGTGCACTAATCATTAGACGCATTGTTTTCCTCACTGTTTTTGGTTTGGGTTGTGTTGTTATTGTTAGCATTATCATTGCTTACATTTACTGTTTCGGTTGAGTTGTTTTCCGCAGTATTATTTGACTCATTATTTGTAGTCTGTGTTGTCGCAGTCGTGTTTTCGGTCGTAGTGACTTCAACAGTTTCTGTCTGCTCTGTCGTCTCAGTTGTTTCTGTTGGTGTGTCTCCACAAGCAACAAGCATTAACAGTAATGTGATCATAACATCTCCTTTTTTGCGTTTGATCTTTGGTTTGAACATAGATTCTAACCAATTAACCTTAATTGTTAATGGTCATATTATATATGCGTAGTAAGATATTGTTCAAAAAATTAGTTCGAATATATTTTACTTGTCACGCTTCTGTTTCTTTGGGAGGTAAGGTCGAATACCGTAAGCAAAGATTTTGTATCCGACGTTAACGATGTTTTTTATGACTGGCAATCTAGAAAAGGCAACAGATCGATTAAAGCCGAGCTTTTCATACATTGATCTAAAAGTTTCTACACCTTTGGTTTTTTTGCCATTAAACTCACCCATCATCTCGTCCATATACTCAGAAGGAAAATCACCGGCGGTAATATCAACAAACTCTATACCACACCTTTCTCCTCTTTTTCGTAAGCTGTTTATTTCTAACGAACAAACATAACAGTTGTCATCGTAGTAGACTTTGTCTGACATTTACTCTCCAGAAGATAACTTTTCGTATGACTTTTCAAGCTGCTGAACTTCGTTTATCGACTGAGCATATTCTCTCAAATTTCCGTTTCTTTGAAACTCAACCGCGGCAATATATTTTTTATCAATTTTGGCCTTGATTGCTTTTAGTTTTCTTTTTAAAATAAATTCTTTGAAGTATTTTAGCATATTATTTTCCGGAAGCTATTTTAAACTTAAAACACTCAGGACAATCGTCACTATAGGCTTTAAGTTTTTTTAGTTCTAATTGATGGATCTGTGATTTCAAAAACTTAATCGTGTTTTTATAAGCTTTGATGCTTTCATCAATAATTTTTTCTTCATGTTTATTCAACGCAACCTCTAAAATGGTGGACCCGGCGGGAGTCGAACCCGCGTCCGCAATAGTCTTAGTTTGAGTCATCCACAAGCTTGTCTGATTATTTCTCCAACCAGCAGGATAGTCACTACATTTTTTGCCTCTGCTGTAACCTACGAGGACTGTTGTCATTTTATTTCTTGGCAGTTCCAACTGCTAAAGTCTCTATTGGATAGATGGCCAGAGACAGCCACCCGATTAAGCGGCTAAGCGCTGTTCGAAATGATTGTTGTTGTTTGCAACTATTGTTTTTGAACTTTTAAGGATGTATCTTTCCTGCTTGCACTCTTCCCCTTGATTCTACTCCGTCGAAGCCATTGCGGGCCCATGGTTATATTATACTAAAGAATTAAGAAATATATAAAAACTTTACTCTTTATCTTCTATATCGCTTAGACGTCTTTCTAACTTTTTTACTTTTCGTTCAAGAAGGTCACCATCGAAATCCGCTGACAAAGCTAATTTTTGGTCTAATTTACCAAGTCGTCCTTTGATTTCTTTTATTTCAGTTTCTAACTTTACATTTGCCGCCTGGCATGGAGGAGGTTGGGCTCCGGATAATCCTTGCGCTTTTGCGTCAAGTTCCATTTGCTTCATTTTTTGGTCGTGTTTCTGTTCGCTGTATTGAGTATAAAATTTCCAAGCAGCTCCACCACCGACAACTGCGATAATAGCTAACAGTAAAGTTAACGTGGAGTCGCCACCGGTGTTTTGGGTTAACTGCCCTAAAGATTCTGTAGAAACTGAAGAACTTGGTTGAACTTCGTAGGCTGCTGTCTTGTTATCTGGGTTTGGTTGCGCCATTGTGTTTTCTCCTGGTGGACCCTGATTTTTTTCTAAAGAGATTTGAGGACGATTCTCTTTTTTTTCAGGGATTTGTTTTGTATAATTATTGGTTATATTTTGTTTTGCCTTTTTAGGCTTAGTAGATTTTTTAGCAGGTTTATTTTTGGTTGAGCTGTTTTTGTTTGATAAACCTGTTTCTAATTTTTCGTTAATTAGATCTGTAACTTCTTCTGGAGTTAAAGGTGGGGTTTCGTCTGAAAGATCACTTTCAAGATCCTCTATCTCAGTACCAGATTCTATTGAATCTTTATCGTCGACTTCATCCTTCTTTTTTTCCTCTTCTGGAAAGTTATTTTTGTTTATTTTCGGTTGTTGGAGGCTTACAGTTATCAATCCTCTGATTTTTGGGGTTGATGGTTCGTTGTTAATTCCAACTCCTATTGCCGGCTGGACAACAAAGCGGCCTTTGGCTATTCTTAGTCCCAGTATTACCTCAGCTGGTTTGTAATCAGAAAACGTTTGGTTCCATTCAATTGTAGTACGTAGATTTTCTTTTCCAACATAAGCGCCGGCCTTAGTAGTGTAATCAAAATCATATGTTGTTCTGTTGATTCCACCAGAAGCAGCCAGACCGTAGTTATCTTTAAATATTCCCAAAGTAAGATTAGCATTCACTTCTTGTTCTGTTTCGAACACCGGCAGTGTGGATCCACCTGAAATAATTCCTCCAACACCAGAATCCAATATTGAGCTTATACCAACAGATAATTTGGGTCTTTTTATGCCGTTGTTTATGCCGTCGAATTCATATGTTGTGTCTGCACCTATGATTAAAGAACCTTTTCTGCTTCCAAATCTATGTTGATATCCAATATCTGCATGGTACAAATTATCAACTATTGGCTCCATTATGCCAGACTCTGATTTGTAAAAAAGAGGATCCCAAGCATAACCGCCGGTTATTTTTAAAGAGTACTTACTTTCCAAAGGACTGTCAATAGTAGAATATGTATTTCCGATCGGCATATCATATGTTTGAGCATCTGGTGGTGCGGCACCTAAAAGAAACGGGATTATTAATGCCATATACCACTTTTTTCTTCTGTATATAACCGCCATAACCATCATTAGTCCAAACATGTTTAAACCTGATCTGTTTGGAGCAGTACTACATCCCCAACCGCCGACCAATTCTCTATCATCTTCAGGATCGCATAAGTCTCCTATACCATCTTCATCTGTGTCATTTTGGTTTTCATTTGCAATATTTGGGCAATTATCTTCTGAAAAACAAACACCATCATGATCATCATCGTTGTAAGGATCGTTTGGACAATAATCAAACTGTGTGCATATGCCGTCGCCGTCTGGATCATCGGGGTTGTCCTCGGGACACGTGTCGCATCCGTCTGGCACTCCGTCTGAATCTGTGTCTTGGTTATCATCAAATCCATTACATATATCAGAAGAGTCACACACGCCATCTAAATCACTATCATCCGGGTTGTCGACAGGACAAGGATCACAACCATCTGGAACTGAATCGTTATCAACGTCCAATAGGTCATCGTAACCCGGACAAACGTCATCTGAATCACACACACTATCACCATCCGAATCGTCTGAAATATCAAGTGGACATAGATCACAACCATCTGGAACTGAGTCTCCATCTGTATCGATAAAGTCATCAGCGCCAGGACATATGTCGACAGAATCACAAGAGCCATCAGCATCTGAATCGTCTAGGGGATCTAAGGGACAGTTATCGCAGCCATCCGGGGTGCCGTCTCCGTCTGTGTCGACTGTGTCTGGATGGCCTGGACATATGTCATCTGAGTCACAAGAGCCGTCGGAGTCAGTGTCGTCGGGATTATCCATGGGGCATGAGTCACAACCGTCAGGTACACCATCTAGATCACCGTCATTGTTGTCATTAAACCCCGGGCAAATATCGACTGAATCGCATATTCCGTCTAAGTCACTATCATCTGGATTGTCGACAGGACAAGGATCATCAGAATCGCAAATACCATCGCCGTCAGAATCGTTATAATAATCAAGTGGACAGGGATCACAGCCGTCTGGAACCGTGTCTCCATCTGTATCGATAAAATCGTCATAGCCGGGGCAAATATCAAAAGAATCGCACACGCTATCAGCGTCTGAATCGTCTGGATTATCTAATGGACATGGATCGATATCTCCACATACTCCATCAGCATCTAGATCATCGTCTGGATCTAGCGGGCATATATCCAAGCAGTCTGGGACTGTGTCAGAATCAGAGTCAATCGTATCATCCTCTCCGTAACACTGATCTTCAGCGTCACCTATTCCATCACCATCTGTGTCCGGATTATCTGGATCTAATCCTAAGGCAATCTCAACCGTGTCATCTAAACCGTCATCGTCGTTATCTAAATCTAAATCGATTACTCCGGGCTCGAACAGTAATACAGAAATTGTTTCTCCACTGTGGTTTCTTTCACCGTCAATAAACCAGTCTTCATCAATACAATATCCTATTGTTGTCGAATCTAAATAGCATACTGCTGCCCAACCGCCGTCACTTTCGTTCCTAGAATTAAGAGATACAACAGCCGGGGTTACAGATGGATGGGGAGCATACAGACTTTCTAATTCACAACCATCCGACTTCCCGATTCCTCCGGAAGATGGAGCGACCAAGAGGCTTTCCCAAATTACATTGTCCCCATATATATCTTCTAACTCTCCATCTGAATTACTAGTGATGGCAATCCAACCGATTTCTTCCGGGGTAAATATTGTTCCTACTGATACTTCTGCTCTTTCTAAGGCAACATCGAATCCACTAATTGTACCATTGTTTATTGCGACAGTCATCCATGGTTCTGAATATTGAATAGGTAGAAGGCCTATTTCGTTGTGCACAGTTTGTACTTGTGCTAATATAGATGGGGTTGTATCGAAAGCAATCGGAAAAGTTTCGTTGTACCAAGAACCGCTTGTGCCGGCTAGCTGTTCCTCAATAACATTTGAACGGCCGGCAATAATCATTGAGCCATCTGGTAATCCATGGACACCTTCTTCGATCGCGATATATGTCATCTCAACAGCTAAGTGTGTAGGCCCTGAAGTGCCTTCTGGTTCTGCTGTCATAGCTTCGAAGCCAGTAGTAGTTACGTTTTTAATTCTTATAGTAAACGGCTGGCCGCCGGCGGACGGACCCGGTGTTGTTATAACAATAGGCGGGCTAGAAAATGTAGTACCGAAATTAATCTGTTCCCATGTCTCTACTGTGTATCCGGCAGAAGATGGTAAGATAACTTGCGCTGAGTCTACCTCTAAAGCTGCAGCAGGTCTTACAAAAAAAGAAAAAAACAAAATAAAACACAATAAAACTTGCATAATAAAACCCCCGTTTCTAGAATAAGTATTACTCACTAAACAGAGGTCATTTTTATTGTGTTTATAATTTGTTTAAAAGTTCCGAAGCTATTAGTTTTCCATACTCTACGTCGGTAGGAAAATGTATCCCTCTATCGATTCTAGACTGAGATATTAATTCTGCAATCGTATTTAAAACAGCCTCGTACATTGGAAAAGCTTCTGAAAGCTTTCCAGCGAGAAAATATGCCTGTATTGTATGTCCACTTGGATATGATGGCGTCTGGGCGGATGCAAGATAATCTCCCTTGAAAGGTATACCCAATGCTTCAGCGCACTCAGCTGGTCGGGATCGATCGTAGTATTCTTTTAATTCTTTGATGATAGGCATTACAATCTGGCCTGTTTCTTTAATACGCTCTCGATCGACACGATGACCGCGGTTTTCTAGAAATTCTATAAACAGTCCATCGACGTCTTCATCACATCTTTTTTGCAACACAGCAGGAACTTTTTTATTTTGATACTGCTTTAAAACCTCAAGCAAATCTTCAAGTTCCTCTTTGCTGTTTTCTGCTGGTGGATGTACTACTGGTAAATGCATTTTGATTCCGTGTTTAAAACGCGTCTAAGCCAGATGGATATGATTTTTTCATAATTTTTTGAACGATTGCTATTTGCTTTCTAGATAATCCACGGCCGCTTTTAAGCTGACCTAAAACAGATTCAAGGAAACTGCTAGGCTTAACTGCCAATGCAGCCTCGACGGCGGCGATTTTATCAGCGTTTGCACTACTTCCCACGTAAGAAGTTTTACGTCGGTAACTTGGGCGACGGCTCTGTCGTCCATAGCCTCGCTCGGGATAATCATCGCATTCGGCATATGCCTGCGATCGGGAGTAGCCCATGCGCATATAATCTCTTACGCAGTCTGCTGCTTCTTCATTAATGAGCCAGGCTGCTTCGTTATTAAACAGTTTTTCATACTCTTCCTTAATAATTTGCTTAAGCCTTTTTTTAGTAATACTTTTTGTTTTGTTTTCGTTTTTAAAAGATCCCGGTGGTCTAGGCATCGGATTACTTTCAGCGGGAGGATTTGTGATTCCATCTTGGTGTAAAGCTTCATATTGATCATGAATACCTTCAAGATAATCTGCGTATCCGGCTGCATACCATGGATCATCACTGTTTTGAGGTAATTCGTCTCTTGCGTCTTCATATCCTATTGCATAATCGACAGCGTGGTTGCCTTCTTTTATTAATCTTCTTAATTGTCTTTTTGTTACTTTCATTTTACAGTTCCTCTATGATGTTTTGAATTGCTTCGATGATATCCTCTCTAGTATAACCGCCAACTGCATGTTTTGCAACAACTCTGTCGATCGCAGTATATAAATCTTCATAGTCATCTAGATCAAGCAGGGACCCACCGCTGCCCGGCATGTCTGGTCCTCCGGAGTAGGATCCGTCTGGTCGGCCGTAAGCTTTATCAAATTTTCGGCCAAAATCTTTCATTGATGTCTCTCTGATAATTTTTTGAAGCTGTCTTTTCGTGATTTTCATTGTCCATAATCCTCTATAATATTATTGATAGCTGTGTTCATTGCTTTTCTTAGCATGTCAGCCTCGGTCTTTGATAGTCCTCCCAGTTTCCCGGAAGGCGAAGATTGCAGATAGTTTTCAACTTCGTCGACTAAAAGGTCGTACATAAAATCTACATTAAAAAGACCAACCATTCTTCCAGGATTGTGAACTGCCGGGCCGGGAGCCATTGCTTCTCGGGTGAGCTTAGCCTTCTCTTCTTTGATGATTCTTGCAAGTTGTTTTTTTGTTACTTTCATTTTATTCTCACTGATACTTCTGTGTTAGCCTATTATACATTATGTAGCCCTCATCTTCTAACATGTCGATATATGAATCGATTTCTTCGTCTGCAAGATTTGGATAATGTGCAAGAACTCGAGCCAACAATTGCTGGTGGTTCATGGGTTGTGCCGTAAGTGCCCGGGTCACAATCTTAAAAACGTCTGTGACCATTCTTCTTTCCAGAATTTGGCCGGCAGACTCACGAATAATATTTCTAAGTTGTCCTCGGGTGATTTTCATTTTTTGCAACCTTCTGGTAGTTGAGACTTAAGTTTTTCTTTATAAACTGAAATATCTGGTTGTTTCCATTTTAGTTTTGGACAATATTCCTTATGATCCTCTTGATCCTGTAAAAACAGTTCAAGCGCCGTCATATCTCTTTTGAGATCGTCTGCGGGATCTGCTGCAGCAGTATTAAACAGTAATAGGAACATTCCAGCAGTCATTGCCTCGTCACCATTTGCTCGATCCGACCCAGGGAACCCTTCATGTACTCGATGTCCTTTTCGATCCCTATAATGTTCTTGGCGTTGTCGTCCGAGCTCGCGATCTTTTTTTCAAGAACAGCAATAACCTCCTCAGCGTCACCTAAGTCGTTTCTAAGTTCTGCAACTTCAACATTCATGTTCCATACCCATCCAGCCAAAGGTACTACCAATAGGCCTAGGCCCATCTGTACAACTTTCCAGATATCATCTTTAGTTACTGCAGCCATATTTACTCCTATGTGGAATATTTTTACATTAAGTTAAGCTGTGCGGCTAACATTTCCATAGCATCGTATACCCGATCGGAATCTGCAGCGCTGGTATCCATTACAAATTGCAACACCTCAGACTCAAGGATATTATCTCCTTGGTTAACGATCCGATCCAAAGCGATCGAAATTAAACCGTCTCTAAGTCTATTCATAATCTCTGCGTCAGGGGTCATTTGCTCAGCTAAAATCTTCGCTCTTTCTTCGGCGATTATACGTTGTAATTGACCCTTGGTGATTTTATATGTACCCTCTAACTGAGTGGTGTCGACATAGTCGCCATCTGCATGTCTCTTAACTCCAGCAACACCAGAAATAAGATCCTCGATAGATTCTTCCGGGAGACTTATTTCTTCATCCTCTAAGTCCTCTAAGGCAGCGGCAATAGGCTCTTCACCTGCTGCGCCGCCTTCATCACTAAGAACGCCAAGAACTGTATCCTCAATCGTTTCCTGATTGACAATAGCAATTTCTTCCTTAATAATTCTTCTCAGTTGTCTTTGTGTGATTTTTGACATGATTATAACCTTATCGTAAACGTCGTAGCAGTTTTCTTCTAATCGATTCCATTTGTGCTTCGGAAGCAGCTGGAGGTTCTTCGGCGGCGGGAGCAGGGGCAGCATCAGTCGACTCAACTACGATTTCTTCAACCGCGGTCAATGTCTCTTTAAGAGCGCCGACTTGAGCAGCAACAGCGCCAAGTACTGGGCCTTGCGCAGCAACTTCTTGTACACAGTTTTCGCAAATGTCTGATGCAGCTTCTAAGGACTCCATTACCATTTCAAGATTAGAGATGGCGTTTTCCATTTCAGTAACTAATTGCTCTTCAGGAGCATCTGACTCAGTGACTGTGGCTAATGGCTCTTCAGCGGGTGGCATGGGCGCGTCCATAGGTGGAGCCGCTGCTGCCATTGGAGCTGCCGGCATGTCTGCAGCAACGGCCGCATATTCTTCTTTAATCATTCTGATTAATTGCTTTTTAGAGATTTTCATTTTAATATTCCTCGTATGGGTTTTCTTGGATTGAGTGATTCATTAATCGAGCATACAACCTTAATACTCGATCGTTGTCTACATTGTAGTATTGTTCAAAAACATCAGAGTCCCAGCGTTGCATGCCGCCTTGAACTCCTTGACCGTGTTTTTCCATTAGCTTGTTTAGTGCTTCAGGGTGCACTCCTTGAGGTGCGCGAAATATATCGTCGGTGCCCGATTCTAAAAGTGCTAACACCATTTCTCCGATCGTAATACTTTTTCCGGATCCGCTGTAGGGATCCGGAGCGTCGGCTGTCACTGACATACCATAAGGGCTGCGAGTTACATAAAGAACACCCTCGGACATTACTGGTCGGGTGGTGAGAGCCTGGGTCATTGCATCGACCATATCTTCAATACTCATTTGGCGGCCGGAAGCAGACGATATGCTGACTGCTTTTTTACCGTTAACAATAATCCAACCATTCCGTCCGTCGATTCTTACTTCGTCCTTTGGGTATATCTTCTTAAAAACTCTTTTTGCAGCTTTAGCCATAGACTTAGATGCATCTGATGCTGAGTTATAAGGTCGGCTCTTTGCTGGAATGTGCATTGGTGAGATCGCTTCGTTTAAAACGTTTTCGGTTATAAAATATCGGTCGTTATTATTCGGATGAACTTCAATCACCACTACGCCTTCGTTAACCAGCTTTTGTAGGGTCAATCTTACAGCGGTTTTGACGCCTGGAGAATTAGACTTAAGTCTGTCAGAAACTGCTTCTACAATCGATTCAAAATTTCTTTCAGATTCACTGCAAGAATTTAAATATGTAACAGTGCTATTCTGAACTGACTCAAAAATAGCGCTGATCTGTGATTTTTTAAAGCGCATGCTAAATCTCCTACTTCTATAAATACTCAGTCACTGGGTTATCTTCCTAACAATAAATGATACTATTCATTTAACGTTATGTCCCACCTTATTTTTTCTATAAGTTTTTTAGTTTCACGATCATCGCATGCGCCTGAAGACTTAACTTTTGCTAGCTCTCGCATATTGTTTAAACGTTCATCGTTGTAGTAGTTCGCTGAGTATCGAGCCATTTTAAGCATTCCGCCAAATACAACTAGCGCGCCGAAAAGTGCTATTAGTTCCACGGTAAGTCTCCCAATTATTGATTAATAATAAAAATCCTAAGATGCCACTCTAAATATGCTTTTCATGCAGCATTGCACCAAAAAATCCGGACCAATCACGAGGTCGATACATTTCTGCTCCACCAACCTCTATAGCATGATCCTTTCTGCCACCGTATTTTTCTGTATAGTAAGCATCCCTTTTCGAAATAGGATCTACCGCGGGACAAACCTCAACATATGTTGCATATGGAAACATTGCTGCTACTTCAGGATAAGGGGATCCGTCAGACGAAAGCTGTAATGAGGATATCAACACCGTATTTCCGTACTTGAACAACTCTACCAGCGCATTACCACAATCCGGAATCATAAAAGCCTCGTCGACAGCTATGACACAATTGCCATGTCGCGTTTGCTCTTTTACACGAAGACGTATCTCATGACCGTTTGCTACGCGTACCGCGTTTAGCTTATGACCCCAATGTGTAACGATATCTTCTTTTGAATATCTTTCATCGACGTCCGGCTTGAAAGCCAGAATCTTTTGTCCTTGATACTTGTATCGATCGACAGCGCTAAGCATTCGGGTTGTCTTTCCGCCGAACATTGGGCCTACGTACATTCTAAATTCGTTTGTCATGATTCTCCTGTTGCTATATTTCTGCATACTTATTATAGACATTTTAACAGGAGTTTATACATGAAAAACACTCAAAGCAAAGATCTTTGTTTTTTATTTTTCTTTTCTTTAAACAGTTTTCTTTTAATTAATGACGCGCATGCCGATGACGAAACAGCGGCAGAACCAAAGGTTGTCTATAAAAGCAAAACAGAAATTGACTTCGAAGCAATTGATGTTGAAGGCCAATTAATTAAACCAAATGCGGCTGTTGTCACAGAACGAAGAGCCGCTAAGTTTCATCCCTTAATTAAATTAAGAACAGACTTTGATAAAGAAATGGATGACAGTGTAAATGAAATTAAGTAATAATTAAATACTAAATGGAAAGAAATTGGAAGATCAAAAGAGTGAATTGTTGTAGGTGAACTTCTAGGAGAAATTTGATGCCAAAAATTAAGAATATGGGACATGCAACGGCCAAATTTAATGAAGGTCTAATTGTTAATGGGGATGCATGCGGCCCTGGTGGTAGTGCGTCTGGATATGCAATGATTGTGACCGGGTCAGCAGTATTTGACACTCGGGACGGAGGGTCCGGTGACAGCGGTGGAATAACAGTCATTAAAGATGAACAAGATCCAGTTTTTGTAAGGTTTATAAACGATGATGACCCAACTTCTTGGTATGCATACATTGCCATGGATTCAGCTGAGAATTTCTATATTTCGCCAGGTAGAAGTCAAGATTTCTACATTATTACTAGAGAAAATTCAGGCGCTAATTATTACTATCCTTTTCGTATATTTGACAATGGAAAAATAAAATTTCATCAAGCAGCACAATCTTCTTCGGATGCACAATCTGAACTTCCTGCGGACGTCGTCTTTTCTGTTTCCGGATCTTTGAGTGGTACGGAAGGAATCTCTCTTTTTACCGGCAACGTGGTTGTGTCCGGAACACTAGATGTACGTAGTGACAAGCTGTTAGCACAAGGCAGAATTGGAATTGGAACAGACGTCCCGGCTTCACACTTAACGATAAATGGGACTGAGCCAACTATACTCTTTCAAGAAAACGGTGCAGACTCAGCAACGATCGGGGTTAACTCATCTGATAATATCCTGATTGAAAACAAAGTTATGAACAAGCACATTGTGTTCAAGGTCAATGACCAAGGGGTCGTGAAAGAAGGGTTTAGGTTAGACGGTGCCGTCCCTGAAGTTGTCGTAAACCAAACGTCTGATTCGCTGGTTGATTTTAGGGTTGAATCAGATAACAACACACACATGCTTTTTGTTGACGGCAGTCAAGATAAAATTGGCATCGGTCTAAACAACCCATCTCACATGCTTGATATCAATGGAGATATTCGAGTTAGGGGAAATGATATAAGAGACAACTCGGGAAACCCTGCTGTTTCTTTTGATGGGTCTGCAAACACAACGATCGTTAACAATTTAACAGTTCAAGATTACACATTTCCGGCGTCTGATGGGTCTGCAGACCAAGTACTTCAAACTAACGGAAATGGGCAACTTAGTTTTGTTAATGTTAGCGGCGGTGGAGGAGGTGCAGGTCTGGAATACGCCGTCGGCCACGTGGATTTGACAACCAACAATAAACCTGTCAATTGGGTGAACGCATCTTCCATCTCTGCTTCTTCCGGAATAAAGTCTTGGTTCATTGTACCAAAAGCAACCACTATCGATAAGGTGATAGTGTCTGTTAAGGGTAATAACTTTAGCACTGCTAACGACGGCAATGTAACACTTAGCATTTATAAAAACCAGCAGGATTACGGGTCAACAATAGTTAATCAAACTGTGGGTGCCGATGATTTTACAGAGAAGGTTTCCAACATGGCAGGTGGAACCACAGACTGTAATCAAAAGATTTTTTCTGGCCTAAATCAATCTGTCGCAGAAGGCGATCTAATACACATGAAGGTTGGAAAGTCTGCTGGCTCTGATAAGGAAGCATTGGTTACAGTCGTATTCAGTAGTGGCGGTTCATCCTCATCAGGCTTAAGCCTTACTGCTCAAAAGAATTCGAATTATACAGCAGCAAACGGGGAGATGGTATTGGTCGACCTAGTAAGCGCGTCAGGTGACGTAACGGTTACTTTACCGGCTGCATCGGCCGACGCCCAGGTGGTAATTAAGATAGCTGGTGCTGCAATGGGAAAAGAGGTAATCGTTGATGGAAACAGCTCCGAGACTGTCGATGGATTAACGACGAGAGTCATGAATACAGATTACGAAAGTATGCATCTAATATCGGATGGAAACAATTGGTGGAGGATAA
>Ga0163110_10000430_pt1 | contig 19699 bp, 11 predicted proteins | sample CRUFie1St17metaG_FD_108703 | JGI IMG/M metagenome (GOLD analysis project Ga0163110, IMG submission 108703) | Marine microbial communities from the Costa Rica Dome - CRUD Field 142mm St17 metaG | ecosystem: Environmental > Aquatic > Marine > Oceanic > Photic zone | place: Costa Rica: the Eastern...
TGTCGCCCTTAAGGCAATGGGGCGCTTTCGCCACGAGGCAGTCGCCTACGGTCCCGGAGATGGATCAGTCTATCTAACCGAGGATCGCGACGACGGCTTGCTATATCGGTTTGTGCCTGATCGTAAAAACGACCTTTCAAGCGGAAAGCTTCAAGCCATGTGCCTGAAGGATCATGCCGCAGCCGACTTGAGGAATTACCAGCCCAAGCCAAAGCGCGTGATAACCGAAGGACAGGATAAACTTATTTCCTGGGTAGACCTTGAAGATCCTACCTCACCGAAAGACGACCTCAGAATTCAGGGGTTCAAAAAAGGCGCTGCCAAATTCGCACGAGGAGAAGGCATCTTCTACGACAAAGGGGCAATTTATCTCTGTTGCACTAACGGTGGCCCCACAAAGCGCGGTCAGATCTTTCGGATCCTTCCCAGCAGTCCCCAGCACCCAGCAGCTTCAGTGGAGCTGTTTCTTGAGCCGGGCAAGAGCGATCTTCTGACCAGTGGGGACAACCTCTGCGTAGCACCGAATGGGGATCTCATCATCTGCGAAGACCTCGTCAGCCCGTTTTCAAAAGAGCAACTACCGCACTTGCGCGGAGTCACTCCCGAAGGGCAGATATTCACATTTGGCCGCAATCCGGACGCGAAGAACAAAAACGAATTCTGCGGTTCTATCTTTTCACCTGACGGAGACATCCTTTTTGTGAACATACAGAACCTTGATCACACCTTCGCGATCAGGGGTCCTTGGCGTACCTAGAGCAGGATTCAAGCTTGTTCACCATGGCGTCTCCAGTCTCAATCAGGCACCCTGAACGGTGATGTGTCCACAGACTTGACCCAAGCATTGGAGAAGCACTTCGGCTTCTCCTCTTTCCGCGACGGACAGCGCCGTGTCATCGAGTCGATCCTGTCCGACCGCCCCACCCTTGCGGTCTTTCCCACAGGCGGCGGAAAGTCGCTCTGTTATCAATTGCCCGCAGTCCTCTTGGAGGGACTGACGGTGGTGGTATCGCCTCTCATCGCATTGATGAAAGACCAAGTCGATGCTCTGGTAAGCCACGGTGTCGCTGCAGCAAGACTGGACTCCTCTCTGTCCCTCGAACAGGTTCAGGCCGTTCAAGCTGACATACTGAATGGGCGCCTCAAACTTCTTTATGTCGCACCCGAGCGTCTTGCTAATGAGAATTTCAGGAATCATCTCCAGCACGTGGATATCTCACTTCTCGCAGTCGATGAGGCTCACTGCATCTCTGAATGGGGACACAACTTCCGACCCGACTACCTCAAACTATCACACTTTGCGCGGGAGTTGAAGGTATCCCGTATTCTCGCCCTCACGGCTACTGCCACTCCACCGGTGGCCGAGGATATCCGCAAAAATTTTGGGATCGCTGAAAAGGATCATGTCCAACTCTCGTTCCACCGGCCGAACCTCGAGCTTCACGTCACACCATGTCTCGAGGAGGAAAAGCGACCCATTCTTCTGGAGCGCCTGCGGACGGACCTCGAAGCCCCCACCATTATCTATGTGACCAGGCAGGAAACCGCCGAGGGCCTTGCGGCCTATCTCAAGAGGGAGGGTCTATCCGCTCGCCCCTATCATGCCGGTCTTCGCGACGAAACTCGGGCCGCCTGCCAGGAAGCCTTCATGTCAGGAGACGCTCCCATCATTACCGCCACGATTGCCTTCGGCATGGGAATCGACAAAGCCGATATTCGCCGGATCATCCATTACAACCTCCCTAAATCTCTCGAAAACTATACCCAGGAGACCGGGAGAGCAGGCCGTGATGGACAACCTGCCTGCTGTGAGCTCCTCGCCTGCCGAGATGACTTACTGGTCCTTGAAAACTTCATCTATGGCGATACCCCCTCGCCGGAAGCGGTGAGCAGAGTACTTGAGCAGATCCTCATGCGCGGCGCGAACTTTGACCTCTCCCGTTACGATCTCGCGGTCTCAAATGACATTCGTCCACTGGTGATTAGCACTCTGCTCACCTACCTCGAGCTCGAAGGCTATATTGTTGCGGCCTCGCCATTTTACAGCTCTTACCGCGTCCGCCTGTTACGTGACATCGACCAGATCAACCTTGGGCTCGGGCCAGGTCAGAGGGAATTTTTTGCCCGGATCCTCGCCACTGGAAAGCAAGGGCGCACGTGGGTTACGATTGAACCCGCAGCTGCAGCGGAACAAATGCAGTGTGATCGAGACCAAATAATCCATGAGCTTTCCTCTCTGGAGACCCATGGCGACATCTCCCTAAAGCCTACCAGAATCCGACACTCCTATCGGCGGCTCAAATCTCCCGAAAAGATGCAGGACCTCACCTCCCGGGTTCAACAACTCTTTCTAAAACGGGAAGAACAGGACCTTCATCGCCTCGAAAAGGTCCTGTCCTATGCAGAAGAGGATCGCTGTCTGAACCAGCATCTGCTGAACCATTTTGGAGAGGCTCAACCGGATCCCTGTGGGCACTGCGGGACATGCCTTGGATCCTCAGGCGGCAAGGCGCCCGGGGCTACCTCCCCTGAGATCACATTGGAGCACGCAGAAATCATTCAGGGCCTTCTCGACGAACGACATGGTCCTCTCCGCACCGCTCGCCAACTTGCCCGTTTTCTCTGCGGCCTGAACAGCCCGGCCACTTCCCGCACCTGGGTCGTCCTGCCAACTACGGGCAGACGCACCCGACTGACGACCCATGACGCCTTTGCTCTATTGCAGGACCATTCATTTAACAACGTTCTGGCGTATTGCAGTAGCCTGATCATCCCCTGATCAGACAGCTCACCGAGTGTTTGCCCTTTGCTCTTCCCCTCTCTAGGATATCGCTCATGCGAAAACCTGCCTTGCTTGCTGCTCTTACGCTCACCCTTCTCCTCTTCACGCCAGCTAAGGCTAAGGACCAGCGATTGGTTCTCCTCGGTGTCTCATACGGAAAAAATATTGTGGCCATCTGCGAGATGGATGGCTCTGTCCTGTGGAAGCACGACACTGCCGGCCCCCAGCGGGGGCACACGGGCCATCACGACATCCATCTCCTCGATAACGGGAACGTCCTCTTCCACGATACCTGGACCAAGACCCAGGAGATCACTCTGGCCAAAAAAGTCGTCTGGGAATACGAGTCCGCTCGGGAGAATGGCAACGAGGGCAAGAGAGTGGACGTCCACGCCTTCAAGCGCTATGCGGATGGCTCCACCATGATCGCGGAAAGTGGCGTGGGACGCTTTCTTCACGTCGACAAGGATGGAAAGAAGATCAAGGAGGTTCCAATGGGTGAGGGCGGACGCAGGAACACCCGCCTCGTCCGTGTTCTGGACAACGGCCACTATCTATCCTGCGCAGAGAGCCCGGGCGTAGTCACTGAATACGACAAGACCGGAAAGTTGGTCTGGGAATACAAGGTCGGGTCTCGGGTCTACGGCGCCATCCGCCTCAAGAACGGCAACACCCTGATCGCCTCGGGAAACGGCAAGAGCATTCTGGAGGTGAGTCCAGCCAAGGAAATCGTGTGGGAAATCAAGGGCAAGGTTCCAGGCACCGGGATCAGTCTAGGATGGATGACCTGCCTGCAGGAACTCTCTAATGGCAACTACGTGATCGGCAATTGCCACGCTGGGGACAAGAACCCTCAGATCTTTGAGATTACCAAGGAAAAGAAGGTCGTCTGGCAGTTTGATGAATGGGACCTCGTGGGCAACGGCCTTGCCTGCTGGCAGATCCTCGAGGGAGAGCAAGCCAAGATGGTCCGCGAGAAACTCAAGGAGCTGAAATAAGGCCCTCTCGGCCCCGAATCGTTAAGCACCAGTCCCCGGAAAGAGGCATCAGGGTGGATAGCGTCTCCTAGTAGGCTCGACCCCAGAGAGCTCGCACGCTGGTTCCCTGACCCGTCAGGAAGCAGGGCGCCTCGGGGCCGTCCTGCTGGCCATTTGGAAGGCAACGAATCGTAATCTTATGCTCTTTTGAGAGCTTCTCTTCCTCCTCGGTCGAACCGGCCCACGGAGTAAGAAGCCACCCAGGATTACCCTCTCCCTCCCAGTGAGACTTGAAGTCCTCCAGGTTGCTGCACTCACTGATATTCTCATCCCGAAACACCGAGAGGCGTTTGAGGAGGGCCTGCTGAATTTCCAAGAGAATCTGGGCTGCGGTCTGAATGAACTCCTCTCGATCAACAAAATCCTTTTCGTTTGGAGCTCGATCTCGACGCTGCAGGCAAACCTTCCCCGCATCAAGATCCCTCGGGCCAATCTCGATTCGGATCGGGACGCCTTTCTTCACCCACTCCCATTTTTTTACCCCTCCACCAAGATCGCGGGTATCAACATGGACCCGGAGAGGAGCTCCCGCATAACTCTGTTCTCGCCTGAGTGTTTCTGCCAACGCCTCGCAGGACTCGATTATGGCCTCTCGCGTCTCCTCCTTGGGGGTGACAGGAACAATGACTATCTGCTGGGGGGCGACCATCGGCGGAAGGACCAATCCATCGTCATCCGCATGAGCCATGATGAGCGTTCCAATCAGGCGGGTGCTTACTCCCCATGAAGTAGTATGAACATACTCCTTACCTCCCTCGCGACCAACAAAGGTAATTTCCTGAGCTTTGGCAAAATTCTGACCCAGATAGTGTGACGTTCCTGCCTGAATAGCCTTCCGGTCCTGCACCATGGCCTCAACCGTGTAGGTATTAAGTGCACCCGGGAAGCGCTCGGCCTCCGTCTTTTCACCGGGCACCACCGGAATCGCGAGATGATCACGGAGGAAGTCCTCATACAACTTATGAATCAAGCGCGTTTCCTCTTCTGCCTCTGCTTGCGTCTCGTGGGCAGTGTGTCCCTCCTGCCAGAGAAACTCGGCGGTTCGAAGAAAAAGGCGGGTGCGCATCTCCCAGCGCATCACGTTGGCCCACTGGTTAATCAACAGGGGAAGATCCCGGTAGCTTTCCACCCAGCGCGAAAAGGCGGCTCCGATGATTGTCTCCGAGGTGGGGCGAATGACGTAGGGCTCTGTAAGCTTGCCTGTCGGCACCATTCTGGTCTTTCCGCTCTCCGGATCTTTCTCAGCCTCCAGTCGGTGATGAGTCACTACCGCACACTCGGTGGCAAACCCCTCAGCGTGCTCCGCCTCCTTTTCGAGATAGGACAGGGGGATCAGAAGCGGGAAGTAGGCATTCTGATGCCCTGTCTCCTTGAACTTTGTGTCCAGTTGCGACTGGATATTCTCCCAGAGGGCAAAACCCCATGGCTTGATCACCATGCATCCGCGCGTCTCGGAATTCTCCGCCATGTCAGCGGCACGAACGACCTGTTGATACCACTCCGGAAAATCTTCCTCTCTGGTGGGGGTGATGGCTGTCTTATCCTTGCCCATGTGGGATGGAGGAAAACCACGGAACGGACCGGTTGAACACGAAATTCTTTCCGTAGTGAATTCCTCCCAGCAGGATCAGTCGCTCTCGTGGAAAAAAAACGCGGCCGATTGCTACCGGCCGCGCTGTAGATGTATGGCAATTTTCTCTAGGTTTTTCTGCAAACTTGGAATCTCATCAAGCGGCTCACACCAACTTTAAAAGGCACGATTCTAAATTTATCCTCCGGTAGAAATGCACCATTGGGAATCAGGGCTTTAATGGGACCTCGTCGCCAGAGCCGGTGTGAGGGACAACATGAGACAGGGCATATTGGCGGCGAAATCAAGATCTGCAGCCCTGCGCGTGAGGTCGTCAAACACCCGGGGCACACCGCTGACAGGGTCACTAAGAGCGCTTCCAGTTCCTGTGAGAAATCTGGAGAGATGCGACTGCGCAGTAGCATTCCGCTCCGCAATATGAACAAAGCTTGGCGCAGAACTAGAGGGCCCTGTTGCCCCCAATCCAGTGGCTGGGTCCAACGGCAGACCACCCACCGTCGGGAGCTGGGCCCCTGCCTCACCCCCATGACACCCGTTGCATGTGTTCAGGGAGAAATGGTGGCGCGCCTCGTTATTTGCAATTCCAGCCGTATTCCAGAAAAAGCCGGGAGTAGGAACCTCAGATTTACCCGACAGAAAAGCCGTCGCTCCTGGGAAGGAGAGTGGAACGCTGTGAGTGCCAGCGAGAATATCGGCCTCAAAGGTATTGAGATAGTTGGCAAGGTCGGAGGTTCCTATTTTTGAGTTCGCCGGAGTCTGCTTGGTTGTGACCGCGGTGAGATGACTGGGGGCTATGCCGGCTCCAGTGATCTGCCACTCACGCATGGTCCAAGGCAGAGTAAAAGGCTCGATGAAATTATTGGAACGAAGCTGGTTGATTGCGCTGCCATTAGGCTTGCTAGGATCGGCATTTGCCAACGCTACCACGTCAGTGAGATCCTCGAGATCCGCGTTGAACGTGCTCGTGGGGTCGGCAGAAACAAAGTCGAGCCCACTCAACTGCTGCCACTGCTGGGCCCAATTCTTGATCTGGACACAAGTCCCGAGGGGCACTCCGTATTCAAAGATCACAGTCATCGGCTTGTGCGCTCCAGTGTCCAGGTCGTAGGCACAGAAGACGAAACGGCACTCTCCGGCATCCCCGGCCGCGTAACCTGAGGCACTCCGCAGATCCACCCGGTTCACGATCGCAGTCAGCCGGAATGGGGCGTTTTTCAGATCCAGAGGATCGAGACCTTCTGCCACGTTAGCGGCCTCCCATTTGTCAATAAGGGCCGCCTGAACGTCACCCTGCCTATCGGGAACATCATCGAAGTTAATTGTCTGGAACTGCTCGAAATGGTCGATCCAGCGACGGGCAAAGATTTTCGGGTCAACTCCAGTCAGTGAGGAATTACACATTTCCTCCATCAGGAAACCAAAGGTCCATTTGCGAGGGCGTCCCGTTGCTGGGTCAATGTAGGATAACGCGTTCGGATTGAACGGATCCCATGTCCGGTCGGGATCATTGACGACCGAAAGGTCCGTGATCAGCAGCGACTTTCCAGGATCTACTGCAGAAGAGCCTCCAAGAATTGCACCACCACCAAAAGCAAGTGGCTGGATCTCCCGGGTGTTCAGGAAGGGAAACAGGTCTATGCTGTCGCCCAGCGAGTTTATCTCTGGCACGGCCATCCGACCCGTAAGCTGACGGTCGGCATACACCGGGACCGTGCCATCTCCAAGGCCCCGCAAGCGATCAAGAGCGGCTTCGAGCTCGAAACGAAATTTTCTTACAACTCCATCATTAAGGACTGCGCTGTATGTCCCCGGAGCTCGCCCGGGTTGCATTCTCAAGGGGCCTTCGTCCAGAAACAGGGGGAATCCCCCTGGGAAGAACTCCTTGCCACGAACTTCGGTATGTTCCGGGGGGAACTGAAGCGTAAGGGTGTGCCCCTCGAGATTAATGGATGAGGGCCTGATATTATCGAGATTGGGGATCGCGCCATGTTCTACAATAGGGCGCAGACCCGAGCCAAAATTCTGGTCTCCAAGGCGCACTCGTGCCCGAAAAAGCTTGGTGGGTGAGTCCATGGGAATTTCAAGTTCCACGACCTGCGAGTTGCTGGAAGCAGCAGCCTCCGTGATCGAACTCCCATCCGGATTAATGCGCTCCAATTCTATTCGAGGGGCCCGAATGCGAACACGGAGGGAATCACCATCAACTTCCGTTGATTCAATTTCCTGACCAAGCGAGAGCCCACCTGCCAGCATCCCCATGAGGAAGGCGGTATAGGCAAGGCGGCAAAGAAGTTGTGAATGCAATTTCATGATTTTAGTTTGTTCTGGGTTCTTGGTTCAATGGGTTGGCGCTTACGGCGTCTGGGTAAGCTCATAGACGTGAGGCTTCGGGTGCACATGAATGGATTCCCCCAACTGCGAATCCGTCTCCTGCTACCTGAAAAATGTATTAATCCTCTCTCCACACTCTCTGCCGAACTAGAGCCAACTACATGAGCCGCAGTCAGGGCATAGCGTCCTCCCGGGAGTAAAATTCCCGACGCAATTCGCCCCCCTGGATTATGAATAAGAGCGACAGTCGCACTGAAAGACCTGAGCCCTTCATGCTTTAAGAGAGAGCCATCAACTACCCGCGCCCCTGTAGCCTGAGGGCCATGGGAAAAAAGAAGGCATATCCGTAGATGGAGCATCCTTATCCCAACCGGGCAGGAAAGGCTCCATTTCCATTTTTATCTCAAAGCTTCGTTGATCCTGGGGTTCTGTCCTCAATGACAGCATTCTCCTCCAGCAGGGGGGATACCTCCCAACAACGATAACCGGTCGTCATCAGGCGGTCACTCCGCCTCTCTCATCATCAAGAAGCCCCGATTTTTCGAGGTAGTAATCGTAGCCTCCGCTATACTTTGTCACCTGCCCGTCGGCAATATGCCATGTCGACTCCGCCAACTTACGGATGAAGTGCACGTCGTGGGAAATGAACACCAGCGACCCTGAAAATTGCTTCAGGGCCTGAATCAGGGCTTCAACCGAAAGAAGGTCGAGGTGAGTCGTCGGTTCGTCCATCAGGAGAAGATTCGGAGGATCCACGAGGAACTTAACTAGATTCAGCCTGCTTTTCTCTCCCCCCGAGAGAACCCTGACCTTCTTGTGAACATCCTCCCGCCGAAAAAGAAAAGAACCCAGCAGACCACGGGCATCTTCCTCCCGCATTCCTGCTCCCGTCGTGCAGATTTCCTCCAGAACCGATTTACTTTCATCCAGAAGCTCTGAGCGGTGCTGGGAGTAATACCCCAGCTTAGTTGCATAACCTGCCTTCCTCTCCCCACCGTTGATTGGAATCGTGCCTGCAAGAATTTTCAGCAAAGTAGACTTACCCGCTCCATTAGGACCAACCAGCACCGTGCGATCACCCCGCTCAACCACGAGGTCCAGATGACTGTATATCTGCGTTTCCCCGTAGGACTGGCTCACCTTATCCAACTCGATAACCTTCTGGTTACTGCGTGGAGGGTCGGGGAAATGAAATTTAAAGACCTTTCGCGGGGCTCTAGGCTTTTCAAGCGTCTTCATCTTTTCAATCTGCTTAACCCGGCTCTGAACCTGCGAGGCCTTGGACGCTACGGAACGAAATCGGTCGATGAATTCCTGAATACGGTCGACCTCTTTCTTCTGGTTTCTGTAGGCCGACATTTTTTGCTCATAGCGAAGCTCACGCTCGCCAAGATAACTGCTGTAATCTCCCTGGTAGGAAATCAACTTCTGCTCATCGATTTCGACGACAGTTTCGGCAATGGCGTCCATGAAGTCCCGGTCGTGAGAAATCATCAGTATCGCTCCTGGGTAGTTAGAGAGATATCTCTGAAACCAGAGGAGAGCCATTAGATCCAGATGGTTGGTCGGCTCGTCCAGCATCAGAAGGTCCGGCTCCAGGCAGAGAATTTGCGCCAGATGTGCCCGCATGACCCAGCCCCCCGACATTTCGTGAGCCGGCCGGTCGAAATCCTCCTGCTTGAATCCGAGGCCCGAAAGAATTTTCCGGGCCTTGGGCTCCAACTGGAATCCATTCATCAGGGTAAACTGATCCTGCGCCTCCGCATACTCCTCTGATTCCAGCGTTCCCGCGTTCTCATGCTCTCGCATGACTCGCTGAACCTCCCGCATTTCAGGGTTAATCGCGGTGGCGATCTGCAGAACGGTCTCTTCTCCCGGATCTCCCGCCTCTTGAGAGAGATAGCCCACGTGGGCATAATCATCTTTCTCAACTGTTCCTGCATTGGCCTCCTCGTCTCCCAGAATGATATGAAACAAGGTAGACTTCCCCGCCCCGTTGGGCCCCACTAAGGCAATACGCTCACCCCAGTTGATCGTCAAGTCGGCCTCCTCAAAGAGGGTCCGCCCACCATAGGCCATAGTTAATTTACGAATGGTCAGCATGCGCCGGGGGCCTTCGCATCGATTCTTCTGAAAAGCAATGGCGAAACAGCAGGAGCTACTTCCTCAGAATAGTCAGCTCCCTCTCCTTACTTCTTCGGGGTCGGGACTTCGGTTGGCGAAGGAATTTCGATTTCCTTTACGGTCAGGCGACGAAAATCGATCGACATGACCTTGTTGCCATGAAGCTGCAGGCCAATCGGCCCCTTTTCCTTGGCATTCTCCGAGGTATAGGTCATCACGTGAACGCCGTTCAACCAAGCATCGTAGACCGGTCCTGCCGCAACGATCCTGAGCGTGTTCCACTCATTGATCTTGAGAAGGTTTTTCACACCCTTAACCCCCTTCTTCTCCTCCGCCTCCACAGGATAACCCTTACCAGAAATATAGGGCGAGGCCGTCATGTCTCGCTTGAGAGAACCCGAAATCCCGATCTGAATCTGCTGCCCCCCGTCCCGCAGGAACACACCAGAGTCTCCTTTCCCGTCAAAGCGAAACTCACAACTCATGTCGAAGTCCACGTAATGCTTCTCGGTCCACAGATTACTTCCCCGCTTCCTAGGACCACTCTTAGCCACAATCGCCCCATCGACCACCGACCACCAGATATTATCCTTTGGGACTTTCCACCCGGTAAAGTCCTTGCCGTTGAACAGAGACTGCCCCTTTCCGTGATGATCAGCGAAGGCGAACGTTGAAGCACCCAACAGGACGATGAGGATAAGTTTCATACCTCTCTATTACCTAAACGCCCGGCGATGTCTACAAGGCAAACGCGCCTTAGCCCTCCCGCTGAAGGAAAAGATCGATTCCCTCGGTCAGCGCGATCCAACTAGCCTCGATGATACTATCTGAAACACCCACCGTCCCCCAGGTGCACTCTCCGTCAGTGTGCACAATCTGGACCCGGGTCCTCGCCGCAGTCGCCGCATGACCATCGAGGATCCTGACCTTGTAGTCAATGAGCGACACCCCTTCAATCCCCGGAAAATGACGCATCAATGCCTGACGCAGCGCCTTGTCCAGAGCGTTCACCACTCCATGCCCCTCCGCGGCCGTGTGCTCAGCGATGCCTTCGACCTCCATGTTTACGGTAGCTTCGCAGACCGGATTATGACCATCACGGTAGTGGCGGAAATTGCATTGATACTCGCGCAAGGCCCACCGTGTCACGTGCTTTCCTGTCTCCCGGCGGATCAATAGCTCGAGGGATCCCCCTGCCGCCTCGTAGGAGTAACCTTCCTTTTCCCGCTCCTTGACTTTCGCCAGCACGGCCTTCGCTTCCTCGCTTCCTTTTGCTAGCGGCAAGCCGATCTCCTCGGCTTTCATCAGAATATTGGACTGCCCCGAAAGCTCACTTACCAGAATGATCTGTGAGTTCCCTACTTCACCGGGACGGATGTGTTCGTAGCTGTGAGCCACCTTCTGAACTGCATTCACGTGCATTCCGCCCTTATGCGAAAAAGCAGTTCGACCTACGAAAGGGGCCCGGTTGTGAGGAGAATTATTCGAAACCTCATCAACAAAGAGGGACAATTCCTTCAATTTGGTCAGATCTTTCACCACCTCGATTCCTCTCTTCAACTGGAGGATGGGTATTACGGAGGTCATGTTACAGTTCCCAGTCCGCTCACCATATCCGTTGACTGTTCCCTGCACCTGCACCGCTCCAACGTCCACTGCCGCAATTGCGTTAGCGACTCCAACTCCACAATCATCATGGGTGTGGATTCCAAAGGGAACCCCGGGCACGCGTTCCTTCACTGCTGTGCAGATTGCTCCGATCTCGTCGGGCATTGTGCCTCCGTTCGTATCACAAAGAACCAGGCACCTCGCGCCACCTTCCGCAGCAGCCTCCAGCGTTTGCAGCGCGTGCTCATGATCATCCTTGTAACCATCGAAGAAGTGCTCGGCATCATAAATGACTTCCCGGCCAGCCTCACCAAGATACCGTACCGTATCTGCGATCATGGAGAAATTTTCTTCGGGTGTCGTCTTGAGAACCTCCGTGACGTGAAGCTTCCAGCTTTTCCCAAAAATGGTGATTACAGGAGTCGCCGCATCAATGAGAAGCTTCACCTGCGGATCATCTTCTACCGCGAGATCATGACGCCGGGTCGATCCAAAAGCCGCGATCCGTGCATGGTTCCATTGTTCGTCAGCTGCTGCCTTGAAGAACTCCACATCCTTGGGATTGGACCCTGGCCATCCTCCCTCAATGTAATCGACTCCAAACTCGTCGAGGCGATGAGCGATTCGCAATTTGTCCAGACCTGATAACTGGAATCCCTCTCCCTGGGTTCCGTCGCGGAGAGTTGTATCGTAGAGAGAGACCTTTTTTTCTGCTGCCTTCATCACCCATGACCCGCCCTGCGAGAGGGTGAACACTGACTTCTCACTCCGACAAACTCAACACCAAAGGTTCGGATCCACCCCTTGCCCTTACCGGCTGCGATAATCTGCCCCCGCCCAACTTTTCAACACAGAGCGTTGCCAATCTTCCAACTGACTCCGCATGCGCACAACACGCCTTTTCTCTTCGGCAGAAAGATCGCGGGCCTCCATGGGGTCATTCTCCAGATGATAGAGCTCCCAACCAACAGCAGCTCCGGTCTTTTTTTGAATCCTGTGAAGTTTCCACGGCCAGTCGGTCCACGCCGCATGACCCCGAAGATCAGTCCGGTCCCTTGGGGGGAATTGATTCACATTTTTGAGAATTCGCTGTGGCAACGGGTTAATCTCGCCTGCCTCTCGAGCTTCCAGCAACTCTTTTATGATCCGGTCACTCCAAGTCGACTGACCGGCCATATACCCATGCCAGAAACCCATGGGTGGACGGGTAGAAGATCGACCCTCCAGAATCGGTAGAAGTGAGACCCCATCCAATTGTGGTTGTTTCTTTATATCTGCTCCAGCGACCTGCACTAAGGTAGGATAAAGGTCGGAGGAGTTTACCGGCACAGCTATCCGACCTGGGGGATAGCGCGCGGGCCATTCAAGGATGGCGGGAACACGCAGACCCCCCTCATAGATGGAACCCTTCCTCATACGCCCCCCGGATGACGCTCCTACCAGCCCTCCATTGTCGCTATGGTAGATTAAAAGTGTATTCTCTGCGATCCCGAGTTCGCGTAATGCCTTCCGGAGCCTCCCAACCTCCTGGTCGAGCAGGGTGATTTCACGGAAATAGCCCGCATATTCTCCATGCTCCTGATACAGGGTTTCCGCTCCGGAAATTCCCCGGGGAGCTTCGCCGAAGGGGTCGTGGGGCGCAGGAAGCCAGCAGACAGCAAACATGGACTTTCCCCTGCCCTTGTGTGCTTCCAGAAACGAGATAGTTGCATCCATTGACAGGACTGACCCGGAACCCGTTATCTGTTGGTAGGTCCCGTTCCGGCTAAGAAAGGGGTCCTTATCGAAGAAATTCAATCCCGAGAGCCATTGATCAAAACCCTGACCTCCGGGAGAGGTAGGGCTATTCTCCTGAACCGACCCGATGTGCCACTTGCCGAAGTGCCCGGTTACATAACCCGCTCCTTTGAGAGCTTCCGCAATTGTTACTTCATGGGGACGAAGATAGTGCCCATGATTAGGAACATTTCCCCGAAAAGGATGGCGTCCCGTCATTACGCTGGCACGAGTAGGCGAGCAAACAGGAGCTGCTGCATAAAAGCGATCGAATACCACACCCACCTTGGCCATGGCATCTAGATGGGGAGTTCGCACGAAGGGGTGTCCATTATAGCCCGTATCTCCGAATCCATGATCGTCGGCCATTATGAGGACAATATGTGGACGCTCCTCAGCAACCAGTAGTGCAGGGAGAAGCAGCCAGAGAGTCGTTAACAGATTAAACCTGAAACTATTCATTTATCTTCCCTCACTCGGTAAAATACTGACCGCTTTATTTCGAGGAAAACCTCGCAAGACAGACCGAAGACGAGGGACCAGCTCACGGCGAGGAATCGTACTTGTCGCATCTCTCATCTCCAGATCCAATGACTCCACCCTCTCTCCAGCGAAACCATGAATCAGAAACTATTACAAAAGGCCCGCCTGTTACTATTGACCACTTCGATCCTTTCATTCGCCAGTCCGGTCTTCGCTGGAGAGAAATTGAAAATTTTCATCCTTGCGGGACAATCTAACACAGTGGGACATGCGAACCAGCATACTCTGGCCACCCTGTATCGCCCGGGAGACGAGAGGGACAAGAAACTCACTCAACTGGTCTTCAAGGCTGACAGTGGGCTCTCACCGGAAGCGCTGGAGGAACAATTGGAGCGAGCCCGTAAGATTGATGAACTCACAGGCGGAATCTCTAACGACAAGATCAAAGCTATGAGCGATGGGCCCAAGAAGACGGCCGTGGAAGCGGAATTGAAAAAACTCAATGAGGCCTATGACGCTTACACCAACAAGGTCATCTCATCCTGCGTCGTCTCCGACCGGGTCTACATCTCCTCGATTGCCGATGGCAACAAACGCTCGGGACCACTCACGGTGGGCTTCGGGGGAAACCCCACTAAGATCGGACCGGAATTCAGCTTCGGCCTCTCCATGGCACAGAAACTGGATGGCCCCATCCTCCTGATCAAGACGTCCTGGGGAGGCAAGTCCATCAATTATGATTTTCGCCCACCCTCCGCCGGGGCCTACACACTGAACGACAAACAGAAGGAGGCGAAGAACGCCGCGGACATACGTAAGAATGCCGGCCTCAACTGGCGGATGATGAATGAGGCGATTGGTGAGGTGCTCAAGGATCTCAAAAAATACCACCCTGCCTATGACGCCACTGTCGGACATGAGATGGCCGGATTCGTGTGGTTTCAGGGCTTCAACGATCAGTTCTCCGATGAATTCCGAGAGAATTACCGCGACGTGATGGTTCACTTCATCAAGGACGTGCGCAAGGAATACGACACTCCGGACATGCCCTTCGTGATCGGCGTCCTCGGCACCAACATGACCAAGGAGGGCGTAGACAAGAACGCTGTTTCAGTAGCCCAGCGAGAAGCGGCCAAGGCCCCGGAGTTCAAGGATAATGTCACCTCGGTGGAAAGCTACCAGGTCTACGATCTGGGAGCCCGGGCCGTCTACGACAAGGGATGGGCCAAAAACTTTGCCGTGTGGCGTGCCATAGGCAGCGACCGCCCGTACCATTACCTCGGCAGCGGCACCTTCTTTGCCCGACTCGGAGATTCCTTCGCAACGGCCATGGCAGAATTGATTGGGAAGCAGAAGAAGTGAGCTGACTCAACACGATCTAATGAAAATCATAGTAGTCAGCCTCTTTGCCCTCCCTCTGACCCAGTTCCTCTTCGCCGCCAATCCACTTACCATCGCCTCCGAGGCCGAATGGAAGGGATCCATCATCGCATCAAAGGGTGTCGTCATCAGGGACGGGGTGGCCGAACCAACCGGCAAGACGGGTACTCTGAGGACCAGAATACACAACTTTGACCAGAAGCGCTCTGCTGCCTCTCTGGTTATCAGGCAGTCCACTATCTGGCAGAACTGGAACCCGATCGAAAACCTTGGACCCTCCAACCTGCGAGACGCCCCGGTCCTGCTCACTGTCGGCCCGGACAACTACTGGATGTTCGGCCGTTACGGCAGCTTACATTCGAGGGGCCAGAAAGGAGGAAAATCGGATGCAGGAGGACGGATCCCCCTACCGGGGCAGCTCCCCTTCAGGTCGGAACCCGCGAAGCTGGAGAACTTTGATATCCCACTCATGACCACCCCTGACGAAAACCAGTTTAATGCCCCCGGTGGACTGAAGAAGGGAAGAGGCGGCTATCATGCTTGGCAAAGCCGCGACATGAAGACCTGGGTGCATCACGGCCCCGTCACCGAAGGGTTTTCAAAGTGGGTGACCAGCGCCGAATGGGTCGATGGCAAGGCCTACATCTACTACGACTTTCCCAACGACCAAGACCCGCATGTCTACGTTGATGCAGATCTCACCGATGGCGAACCGGGCAAGAACATGGGTCTCGCAGTAGCCGATCCCTCCCACGGGTCCGATGCCGGCTTCATTCGCGATCTCGACGGCAAGATGCACGTCATCATCGAGGACTGGAGCCCCATCTCCGCCAACAAGCGCTCTTGGGATTCCCCCCTCGCTGGGCATGCTGTCAGCAGTAACGGACTCAACGGATTCAAGTTTGGCCCTCCCGCGGTCGACAACCGCACTAAGCCCACCGGCAAGGTGGCCACCTACAAGCATCCCCATTGGATGAAGGAAGACCCTGAGCGTTTTCCCTCTAACATTGCGGAATATGAAATTCACAAGCCTGAGCAGGAAGCCTACGGGGACTGGGCGGCCATCTGCATCGGAGGCCAGTATTACCTCTTCGGGGACTACGACCCCGCCGGCGGACACCAGATGGCGGTGGGCTGGTTCACCTCTCCTTCCATTGACCAGCAATTCACCTGGTGCGATAAGATCGGTAACGGACACCCTGATCCAGATGTCTGTTTCGCCGAGGGCCAGTTCTACCTCGCGACCCAGCAGCGCACCGACTACGTCAGCCCAGGCCCTTGGGTGGAATCCGTCGAGGCCCGCGTCGGAGTGGATACAGATAACGATAGCCGGATCGACACCTGGAGCGAATGGAGCGAGATCAGAGAACGCTATGACTATATCGAGGGGTTTTCCAAGCAGGTGAAGCGCACCCCGGCCGAACTCGACGTTTCAGACCTACCCCCTGGGCACGGTTTCCAGATTGAACTCAAGCTCACCGATACCACCGGGAATAAATCCAAACCGATGATCGAAAGCCTGACTCTCTCCTTCGAGTAACAATTTCAGCGTCCCAGCTCCATGCATGGAGCCCACCTCGCAGACCCACAGGACCGAAAACAGTGAGCGATCTTTGCAGCATGCCCAACAATTTCAGCTCTGACACTCACACTCCGAACAGAAATCTTCTTACGGGATGCCTGTATGCCCTATGCTTCTTCGCGACCACGTTCGCCGCAGACGTCCTTTCACACCCCCTCGCCTGGATTCATTTTAATCGAGACCACAAGGACATCGCTCTTTTCAATGGCTACCCCATGTATTTCGTTTCGGGAGGGGGGCTGGAGCTCAATATAAACGTCAATCCTGACCCAGGGCATTCACTGGCGTTCATGTGGCTTTGCAAGGAAAACCCGGGTCGCGGCTCTAACCGCTCCATGAAGTTACGGGTCAACGGCGCTGAAACGGTCCGCACTCACCCGGCTGTCGGCGACCAAGAGGGCGTTTTTTTCTGGGATATTGTCCCAGTCACCGCTTTTGGCATCAACGAGAGAGCGGAGGGTCATTACCACATTGTCGCCAACCGCAACCCGGAAGAAAACTATTCTAGCGTTGTTTTGCAGGGGATCCGGTTGATCACCGATGAAAAACAGCTCGAAACCCTGCCACTGCCCACCTCGACCCACAAGGTCCAGTTCATTCATCCGGGCCCATTGACAGAAGATGGACGACTGGATCGAAAAGTAAATCGAGACGCTGCCAGAAAGCGAATCCATCAGAACTGGGTAGGAGAAAAAAAGCTCTCAAAGAGGGCGATCAAGGCAGACGAATTCCTTTCTGCCGCACAGAAATTTGCGGATACTGCCATTACTCACGGGCGGGATGAATACGGGGCAGAAACATCTGCGATTTTCGTGCAGCATTTGAATCGGGAAACCCTGAAGGCGCCCGGTACAATTGGATGGCTAAAACCATCTCAGGGTGGCCCAAATCACCCCATGGTTCTCTCGCGATTTGAGCGATCCCAGAATCTACTGAGGTTCCTCGCCTCCATGAGCCTTTTCACAGGGGACCCCAGATACTCAGAGGCCGTCATGGACTCCATGATCTGCATGTTCGAGGACTACATCTACCCCCGTAGCGGTTTACTGGCCTTTGGAAATCATATGTCGATCGATTTGGTCGAGGGGAAGGCCTATAGCGACGGCAGAGGAAGCGAACAATTTGAACTCCAAGACACATTCCCGTTCTATGAGTTCTTCTATGACGTCTCTCCCGACAAAACTTCCAGATTTATCAAGGGCATATGGGAATCCTACGTTCGGAACTGGCACTCCATGCGTTATAACCGTCACGCAAATTTCAATACTCAGGTCGACGTTACGAAAGTCTGGAATCGCCCTGTCCGAGAAGTCGCAGATCTTCCTGAGTTTACTCAGGGTGGCGAACTCTCCTTCATCGGCCTTGCCTACGATCTAGCCTACAGCGGCTTCACCCTCGGCTGCGTGGAGGACGACGTGAAAGCACGAATCTGGGCGAATCGAATCCTTGAGGTAGTCGCGGCGAAGAGCGACCGAAAAACAGGAGTCTGGCCCATGATGCTCTACCCTCCCCCGTTCTACCGACGCGGACTTGAGACCTACGTCGATGCCTATCCTGACTCGAATGCAAACGAGGCCCGGGTCATCATCTCGAGTTGGGTCAACAGCGTGCCAATCCACGCCCTCGGCGTCCTTGGCACTATCGAGCAAGCCCAGAAACATGATCGCTACGATGAAGTGAGTAAGGTTCACGCAAAAGTAGACCAATGGATTCTCAACTACATGCAGGCGGCCTATGACCCAGAGGCTCACCATCTGAGAAGTATTCTGCTTGATGGGCAGGACGTAACTGATCTCGTGTTCACCGAGGACGCAACTCTTTACGGATGGGGGGCCCAACCCGGAGGCTCATTTCGGCACCGCCCCGTTACCCCGGCATTCTTTGCCGCCGTGGCGCAAGGGTTTCGATTGTGTAATTCACCCGAATCAAAAGCTCACTACTGGAAACTTCTGCGAAATCTCTACCGGGGAGCCGGGCTGGGAGATATTGGGGAGAACATTCGCGCCACTCCGGCCTTCAACTACGGCGCAAAAGCCCAAGTGGAAGACGGCTATGTGTTTGGGCTCTCCGAGATCTACCGCGTGACCCGCGCCCCGGAAACCCTGAGATTCATGGAACATCTCGGTAGGGAAATCATCCAGCGCCGCCAGGATCCGAAGAGTGGTCTTTTTGTTGTGGAAGCCCATCGCAAACTGAACTTTCCCGCCCTGAAGGAATTCAAGCAGTCACCCCACGAGGGAATTACGGTCAAGGAAATGATGAGAGAGAAGTTCGGGACCAATCAGCTGGATTATGACAGGCCCAAAGTCGTTCCTCTGAACATCACCGAACCTCTCGCTTTACTCGCCATTCATGGATGCCGAACTGGAGAGTTCGAAAAGATTCCGTCCTGGATCTCGATCGGCATGTCCCACCATTCAGTTATGAAGGAACAGGAGATCTGGTTCGATCGACCGAAACTGGAGAACTACTACGAGGACCGGAAGGACTACATTAAAGATCGGGGATTCGTCGTGAACGAGGATTGGTTTCCAAGGAGATAAAAGCAGATACCAGTTGCCCCCCGATACCTAGGCCACCCAAATTTGACGAGTTGGCCCACCTCTTTGGACCCAGAAGCCCATCGGATCCTGCAACGTTGGTTTACGCTTAACCCATTCGAAGGCCGCAAAGGACGCTTTCTTGCCTTTAACGCTTACCCCGGAGAGGAATCGAACCTCTATCTAAGGTTTAGGAAACCCTTGTTCTATCCGTTGAACTACCGGGGCGTCTGAGAGGCTTCTAAAGAGGTAAAACCCTTTATTTTAAGCGTTATAGGTGATCTTGGCCTTGCTTTTACCTCTGTCTTATCTCCTTGGGTTTTTCCTTTTCTGGTCCCTTTCTGGTCCCAAAATGCATCCCAAACAATGGGAGCACGGAAAAAAGGAGTCAAACTGGTTGGAGGAATCACTGACATGGGCAGGCAGGCCGGAGCCAATCGCTGGCGGCTGAGATCCAAGAGCAAA